>Ga0123354_10009125_pt1 | contig 15148 bp, 7 predicted proteins | sample TergutLab28metaG_2_FD_97872 | JGI IMG/M metagenome (GOLD analysis project Ga0123354, IMG submission 97872) | Labiotermes labralis P4 segment gut microbial communities from Petit-Saut dam, French Guiana - Lab288 P4 | ecosystem: Host-associated > Arthropoda: Insects > Digestive system > Gut ...
CACCAAAGTACTTTTGAGGACATGTATGAATTTAATCATCGGGTGTTAAGGGGCAGGGTGGTTTTTGGGAAAATTTTTCGGGGGGGGGGGGCGGTCTTATGAGGCAGGAAACAAGAAATACAGTAGTACTTTTGACAATCAATATTCTATCATATGAAAAATGCAACAGTCTGAGGTGTGGGTGTCTAACAGTAAGCCAATACCCACTCATGGTTTATACCAAGTCAAAAGTGGATTAAAAAAGAAAATAAATTTCTCACAGACCATCAGTTATTAACCTAAAGTTCATGCAACTCACTACAGCAGGAAACAGAGTGGTCAGCATGCTGGACCAGTGACATAAGGTGACAGAACATAATCATGAACTAGATATGATGAAGAATATTATCTGAAACACCAGTAGAATTAGTGGAGGTACAGTCAGGATGTCAACACTATGAACTGGAAGGTCGTGGGTTCGATTCCCAATGGTGTCATTGGAATTTTTCATTGACATAATCCTTCTGGATGCACTGTGGCCCTGCAGTTAACTCAGCCTCTAACAAAAATGGGTACTAGGAATATTTCCTGGGGAGTAAAGGTGGACGATGCGTAGGGCTGATAACCTTACCACCTTCATGTGCTGACTGATATGAAATCTGGTAGCCTCACCCTCCTGTAACCCTCAGGAACTGTCCAGGACTGTATGGGGATTGCTTAACCGTTACCTTTACCTTTACCTTTAACAGACAGGATGAACAACATTGGTCTCACTGTGCAGACTGTTGTAGCATGAAGCACCAAGGACACATTCATGGTACAGAAACATTCTCTGAATATAAATTTACCTCTGCCTTCAAGAATGATATTACAGGACTCAAACAAATAACTGTTTACAAACTGTAATACTATGTAAAGAGTACTCAACCTGTTTGTAATTTCCTTCTCAAATCTTGAAACTGGTCAGCTGGAGGAGATGCCTGGTACAGTTGATACAAGTCAAGTGTGTTGTCACTCCGAGCTCGGGATTCAAGCTCACGAATGCATCTTAAAACAAGCTGTGGCGCTCGATCATCACATGAGTAAAACAGGTAGCAAAGTCCAACACCAAAAAGAGCTTTTAATTGATGGTATGGAGGTTGGTCCACACTAGGAAAGGAACTATGTTGTCGTAATGCTGAGCTCACATGTGCTCCTCGACTGCACTCTGGAATGGAGGTAATTTAATTATAACAGGGACAGATCTGATAAGACAAGGAATAGAAACTGCAACATAACTGCAAAGTAACCCCATAACCTGACACTTGTTGTATAAACACAAATGACACAGGTCAAGAGTAACAGAAACAAAATTTGTTATTACAATTCCCCTGTCTCTGTGATACATTTTCCACAGCACTCTTAAGCTGTGCTGAACATCTTTTAGAATGAGGAAAAATACAATCTGCTCTATTTAAAGGAAGGACACTTGTCATCCTGTGTGCCATATTCAGCCTCATTTTTTCTTCCACTAATTAGATGTTGGTTGAAGCTGAACCACACAGCACAGTGACAGCCCAAGATATTTCCACAGCTGCAACTCAGTTGTTGTTTGGAAGGCATTATTGTAGGCAAAACATTTCACTGCATATTTCCATACATAATTAATTAATGATACTGAACAGGGTACTATTGAAAATGAGAGATGACTGAACACCCAATGTACAGAATATCCGTCACACACGTACATTTGACATGTACTGCAGCCTCAAAATTCCGGCTACAAACCAATGGAGTGTCAATATCTGGGCCCGGTGGGGAATTATTTGCATACTTTAATACCTTGTGTACTTCCAGCCACAAAACTTGACAAATAAGAAAGCAGGAGTGTCTAACTGGTATTTTACATCCAATTTTTGCTGTGGTCTTCCATATTATAACACTGTGCAGTCTGGTAGGTGTTATCAGCAGAACATAATGCCTCCATCTTCAATGTATAAATAATTTCTAGATGACTCTTCTACTATATTATGTACACACTCAAACAAAATGTTTCAACATAAACTACAGATGGTGACAATAAATGCATTTATTATATACACTGTTGTTGGGAAAAGTATGAACCACTAATGTTATGTTAATACAGTGTGTTCAAAGGTACAGTTGTAGCACAATAATTGAAACAGCATTTCTTTATGTTACTACCGTCCACTATCAGCCAGCAAATGAAATGTTATTAGAAAATCTTCCACACAAAAATAATCATATCTTAAAGGATGAATACTGTGCTAACAGAAAAAGAAGCAGTGCTCCATCATTCCTTCACAGCCATGATATTGACAAATTAATTCACTAATGGTCCAATAACGTCAGAAGTGCATATGTATGTGTATGTGAAGAAATCAATTCTTGATACACTACTCCATCAAGTATACAATGATACAATTCAAGGAAGATTACAAAAGCTTCCACCGTGAAGGGATTACATTGTTGCTTCCTGAAATAAGAACTAAGAAATGTCCACTGACCACCTACTGCAATCTTACGAAACTGATCACTGAACTGAATAAAGAAGAAAAACTACTACTTATACATACCCTGGCAAAGAAACCGCTGATGAAGTATTTCTCTCAGGTACTTGTTACATTTGTCACACCGCTTCAGCACCGCGAAGGAGTGTTCATGAAAGGTACTGGCACCAATTACATCTTTGCGAGTTAAACGAGATGAATGAACCAACTCATCTAAGCAAACCAAGATGGTTTTCTGATGGAACTCTTCTGTGATTCCCATTTTCTGAAATAGAAATAAATGTACCAAAATGTTTACTCAGAACAAACAGAGGGTCAAGAGACTCTACAGAAATTGAAAGAAACATGTATCTCATTCAATATTCATCTTTCAAGCCACTCTGTAAGTAGACAAAATTAATGGGCATCTCCAGGGTGATTCCAATAATAACACTTCATTACTGCCTTAGGAGGCACAACTGGGCAAAATGGTAAGCACGAATGGGGAAATAAAAATTAAAAAAGAAAACACACACACACACACACACACACACATACATATCTGCTTCTAATGTGGAATGTACTAGTTCAAATCTCTGTCAAGATATGCTTTCCTAAACCAAGTTTCTACAGTTTTCAGTTTTTCCAAGTAAAAGACCTCAGTAACTGTAATCTATTTCTCCTCCATCCAAAATCTGAGAAAACAGTATTCAGAGACTAACCACAACAACAAGGAATTTTGAATTTCACACAGGAGCATTTTAATTCTACTGTCCTATATAATGATATAATTCAAGGATCACATTAACCCCAATACAGAAGTTACAGATATCCATTCTATTATGTCCCTGAGCATGACTGCTACATCATACAGAGCGCCTGCATCTGTTGGGACTGCTTATAACAGCTGCTGTGTTCAAGGACACAATAAAGTAGACTCTGTACAGGTTTCTACTTAAAAACACAAATGACATTTTGTTATCAGTCAGAATTTATATTAAGTTTTATTACTTAAATTGTATTTATAATTTTACTTAAGTTGGTACACTTCTAAACTTAAAAAACAGACAACCAAGAAGTGGAAGAATTTTACATATGTATGTAGAATTTTCTGGAGGCAAAGAATTTCACTACTGAGATCCATGTGTGAACACATACAAAGACATTAATATTTCACTCACACAAATTCCTGAATGTATAAGTACACTATTTAAAAGTGATTAGGCAACAAATTTGTTACAAGTGCAACTTTCATTGAACTTCTTTTCACAAGTTCAATGCAACAAATAAATATCTTTCAACAGAAAATAATAAATCTCCACTATATAAGCTCTTATATTACTGTCACAGCTGGCTACAGTAATAATAATTTCATGTACTCTGCACTACTGCACAATACTGCTAACATCAAAGCTAACTAATCACTTTACAGTGGGTCATACAGGCCTCTCATTCCAGCAACTCCCCAGATCTTCTGCCTGTCTGGTTAACTGGTTGGCAGCGATGCTAACTTCTTATGGCTCTGGACCATTGCCAATGCATATCAATGTCTTACCAAAACTCCAGTGCCAAAAGCATATTCCATTGCCCATGAACCACTGAACACATACATCCATAATATGAGCACACTTAAAAACTTATGATATTACCTTCATGTATAGTTGTGCGCTTTACAGAATCATCTATTTTTAGCATGCCAATGTAGAAACTTAAAAAACTGAAGTGTAAGAACCACAGCCAGTACAGTTCCTTTCTGTTACAATTATTTATTTGTGACAGGACATTTACCTTCAGCTTCTCACTATTCAACTGTAACAAGTCACAGCCTTTCATTCCTTGTGACTTGAAAATATCCCTGTAGCGATGAAGGTTGACAGAAGTTATCCACTCAGCAACGTTGGATGTTGTCCATTCAGGAATAGGCTGGAAAGAGACAGTTTGTGTGTCAGTCAATGTAAGAGAGAGATATATATAAACAAGACAGGCAAAGTGTGTATAATGTAACATCGAGGCTCGTTCGCATAACCCTTGTTGCAGAGGAAAAGCAATTGAGTATTACACAACCTGTGTGTGTATTTGTAACCTTAAGTATCCAGCATGCATTGCGCATGCGCCATATTGTCATCTGTGGCATGCCCCTGTTGTACAACATTTTTCCGCACTGTCTCATAAGCGGCACGATTCTTTGGGGGGGGGTTATTGAACATAAAATGTGTGTTTCCAGTTTCTCTACAACTTAGGCTGAAATATTTTTAATTCTAAGAAGAACTGAGGGAGATATGATCGAAAATGTACATTGGTCTTCATATAAAATACCCTTTATTCTTGTCCGATTTTAATGAAACTTGAATTTTCCCCACAGATTTTCGATAAATACTCAAATACAAATTTCATGAAAATCCATCCAGTGGGATCTGAGTTATTCCATGCAGACATTGGGACGGGCAGACATGACGAAGTTAATAGTCAGTTTTCACAATTTCGCGAATGCGCCTAAAAAGAAATGTGAATTTAACGTTATCCATATTCCTTGCAACAAACTGACCATACAGTATTTAATCCAACAAACTGCATATTTCACCATTAAGAACATTTATCATTCTTTGATCCTCCTCCTACAATTTTCAGCCCCTACAGGCCATCCTTGGGGAGGTCATGCAACAACTGTAACAAATGCTGTCAAAGACGTGCAGATATGGAGTTAAAATACAATGTTTTCAAACAAAATATTGCTAAAATGAGTAAAATGTACATTAATTACTGGTATTTCACATTTCTTGATAATTTTATGCTCAGTTGCAGACACACACCTCTGTCACTACTGCCATCACCATTCTAAGCAAGTTATATCTTGTGTTGTGTGTTGATGTTAATACCATAGTGGATCACTGAGCAGTGCATATACACACATGTGAATTGTTTAGTGAACCGAATTGATACATGATTCACATTTTACAAAGTTTATTCTAATAACTGCAAAATAATTACATACAAAAGTATACAATCATATGGTAAGCCTCCTACATGTTTCAACCTTTTTCAGCAATCGTCAGGGAAATACAATGAAAAACATAACATAGGATAATGATGTCATAGATGTATAATTGTAGAGTTAACAAGACAGGAAATGTACGTATAACGTAACACTGAGGCGTGTTCGTGCAACCACTGTTGCAGTGGAAAAGCAACAAGCATTACATATTGTTAGTGTCTTATCCAGCATGCAATGCACATGCGCCATATTGTCATCTGCGGCCTGTCACGCTCCACAGTATTTTTCCACATTATTTCATAAGCAGCATGATTTTCGAAAAAAAGTTACTGAACACAAAATGTGTGTTTTGATTTCCTCAACCCGTTTTGCCTGAAACATATCTTCTCATTCCAAGATGAACTGAGCGAGATATAATCAACTATGTATACCGGTCTTCATGTAAAGTACTCGTTATTCTTGTCAGATTTTTTTGAAAAAAAAAATCAAATATCAAATTTCATGAAAATCCGTCCAAAGGAAGGCGAGTTCTTCCATGCGGACAGACGGACGGACAAATATGACGAAGCTAACAGTCGCTTTTCGCAAATTTTGCGAACGCGCCTAAAAGCAAATGTTACAACTGTATAAAAATGATTACAAAAGTGTAGCAGATTGCATGTAAGTATATTATAATTTGATTGCAAACAAACATCTGTCACAGAATGTCATCTCCGTTGCACAGATTTGTCCCTGTGTTTCCTATGGTTGTTTATGTCACCATGGATGGAGGAGACAGTCCTCATCCAACTAGGGATTTGTTCCTTTGTCTCCTGTGGTTGTATGTTGCCATGAATGTATGAGACCGTGCTCATTCATCCACGGTGACATGAACAACCATTGAAGACAAAGGGACAAATCCCTGAAAACAAAGATGATATTCTATGATAGACGCTCGTTTGCAATAAAATTATAAATATTATGATATACTAAAAATGTTTAAGCAAACGCACATCTATCACTTAATTAGACAATGTCATGTTATTCTTAGTCGAATACCTCCCTGAAGATGATCAAATAAGACCGAAACATGTAGGAGGTTTTCTATAAGATTGTGTACTTTCGTACCTAATTATTGTGCAGTTGTTGGAATAAACATTTTAAATGTATTATCTTACTGGATGGAGCGTAAATAGCATTATAAGCGTGATTAACATAGTTTTAACTATCAGAAAAATACACATTCAAGAAATACGTTGTACAGTGTGAACTGAGCTGAAATGAACCATGCGAACTTAAACGGCAGACTTCTGTGATCGGCGATAGGGTTCCATAACAGGGACCAACAACCCTCTTCCACACAAAGACATCAGTAACTCAACAGCCCTGAGTGGCTTGGTTTCTTCGATGGTTTTCAGCCATTTTGTTCGGCCTTTGGCTCTCCTTCTATGGTTTCTAAAACCAACATTTGCCAAGTCGTCTGTCACACAATCCAACCATCGTAGTTCTGACCTCTCTGCTCCTCTGTGACCGCAGGATTCAAACAGCTGTCACTTACGTACAGCTGCTTTACCCATCATTTTGACATGCCCAAGCCATGGGCAAACTTTGTCATGACAGCTATTCCCAGTTCCATAAAAACAGCGTGTCATTCGTAATGCTACCTCACCCTTCCTCTATTCGACCACAAACCTTCCTCAAAAGTATCTCTTCAAAAAATTTAAGTCGCCAGTCTTGTCTTTGAAAATGGCCCATGTTTCACAACTAAAGAGTTCTGTACAAAATAAGTCTGGTTTTTCTCGATAGAATCCTGGAACGTAGATGCCTCTACAGTCCGAAACATTGGTTAGCAACAAGAGGCCTTACTTTAGCCTCTGCACTAATACCATTGTCATTTTTCGAAACTGAATGCTACATAAGTCATCAGCATAGAAAATTGATTACAACCAATTAATCCTTCAAATTATAAATGAAATCATACAGACCAATTTATAAAATATCATTTACATATTAATTTTTAGTGTTTTATCTAAGGTGGGGGACACTAATGTCAACAAACAGCACGGCAAGGGGTTAAGACCAAAACTAAGAAATTTTCATTTCTTTACTACAGCACCCTGTAAACTTAAAATTGCCCCTGAGCTTGATTAATCATTATGCCCCGACGACACGAAGAGAAGAGTGATATAGTTTAATGTACTGTAGAAAATCACAGGCAGGATAATCAGCAACATGGCTGCCATTCAAACCAGCAACTTTCCAGATACGTGTGACTGCCACCAGTGGAGTAATGGGGAGGGAAGGGGGGAGTGCAGGGGCCAGTAAAATTGGCGGCAGAATGCATAAATATAAAAAAAAAGTTGATTTCCGCGCTCAACAATTTTTAAATAACACAGCCAAATAAAAGGAAACTGAACGCATGACTAATTTTTTAGATCAACGGTTTCTGTTACGAACAGCCAGCTACGCCACTGACTGCTACAACAGTCTGTTCAGCCAAGAGTGTCAACAGGAAGACGACAGAATATGCAGTTTGCGCACATATACACATCATTTAGCAACGCCTGCAGGACCTGGCGATCACAGTACAAACCCCCTATTCTCCAGAAAGTATGTTTGGAGTGCACTCCAGATTCGTTCCAAAGGCAGTCTATGTCATGAAACCTGCATAACCATATGACCAGTGCTACAGGGTGAGCGAAAAGTCCCTGTGCACCTGTGCAAGCAGAGTGCTACGCTGTGCTGGAAGTGGGCAATTCCCAAACATAGAACACTTTAAGTGGTATACGCGTAAGTGACCTCTGTCACGTGCCGGTGAGGGTCACTTCCAACACTTACCAAAAACGTAAGCACAGTACATTCACTCTGACTTCCACTCTAACCTATATCTTACTTTTGATAGGTGTACAGGGACTTTTCGCTCACATTGCAGATATGGTAGTATATTTCTGAACCTGAGAAGCAGATGAATTTTAAGTTCAGTTTTACAATATGTGAGATAATATAATTTCAAACTCTCTCACACACAGATGGTTGTTAGTCCAACTAGTCCCAGTGTAGCCTGGACCGAGAATTAAACAGGAATAAGTTACACAGTGGTCTAAGAAAAAATATGCATATGCTAAAACTATACTTACACCCTTCTGCTTCTCAGGTCCAGATTTAATAAAAGCCAGTTCATCGCCAGCCGGTATTTAATCCGTCTTCGCCATTTAATAGCTCGAAATGAAAACGTCTTTCACCATCTTCACTACAACCGTTACATGAAATGTGAATGCTTAAAATCAGCCATCCAGACTTTAAATGTGTTGGATACATACATACATACATATATATATATTATTTGCGTTAAAGACGGATGACTGACTTTCGGATTGCTGTGTGTGTGTATATATATATATAAAACTGACTTTTGGACCACTCTATTATCCATATGGTATGTGGTTTTCAAACGTTATTCTAATGATCATTAAATATACAAAGAACTCAAACACATCAAAATAAAAAAAAAGTTACGAGTTAAAGCCAATTAGCATAGGTATCACTCTTGCAAGAACTGTAACATATCAGGATGTAAATATATTCCAAATTTATAATGCGAAGGAACAGAACATCATGACATGCGTGGTCATACACATAGTCTTACACGTGCTTTAATTAACCTTCATCTCTTCTCAAGGATGAAAGGAAATGTCACTCTGACAACACACTAACCCCTGAGATAGCACGCAGTCCCGCCAGTGATGTGACATTACGTAACTCATACTTGTGACTGACTGGCTCACACAAACTGTATGGTACTTCACATTATGAGCTGCGAGAACAGAAACGTGCTGTATTGTCTGTAGTACTGTACTGTGTAGTATGGATGTTGATGACTGCTACCAATCTGAACAGCTGACTACATGACAATGTTACGTCTCTAAATATAAAACTTAACAATTCTTTGTATTTAATACCAACTAACTGCACGTTTAATAATTACAGCAATATTACAGTATTTCAGTGCGTATTCTCCCATATGTCGCGCCTGAACGTGTGGGATATTAAGCACCGAAATACTGTAATATCACTGTAATTATTAAATGTACAATTAAATGGTATTAAATATATACAATAGGATTACTGCACGGAATATACAGGGTGATTTAGGAGGAAAATAAATATTTTGGAGGGTGATAATATTGGACACTGGCTGAAAAAAAAAACAGTTCACATGAACATGGGTCTATTTCTGAATGGTTAACGAGACAGAGGTGCTTGAATCCCCAGATCTAACTCCATTAGATTTGTATTTGTGTGGCTGGATGAAAAGCGAAGTTTACAACAACAAAAAACCCGTGGACATACGAGACGAATTGCTCTTTCGCATTTTTTTTTCACAATGACCGATACTATCGCCTCCCAAAATACTGACTTTTCTCATGAAACTGTACCTACGTAAGAATTAAAAACTGCCAACCGAACTATTTCCCCATGAATTTTGGTTGATGAAGTTCACGCCTGGTCGATTCAACGCCGATGAAACTTGCGTTACGTTTTTATTGTAATTCATGATTAAATGGGATATGTAATGTCGTGTATCCATATGACAGAAAAGCAGCTGGCAACTGTAAGCGATTCGAACATAACAGGCTATATTGTACATAATCCACGCAATTGACGACATAAAATAAGTTTGTAACCAACAAACTGCACAAATATAAAAATATAAAACACACACTTTCGGCTACTGTCTTTAGCCATCTTCAGGGAGTAATAGTACTCGAAGACGTACACAGCAATGTCACAGGGCGAAGTATCTAATGGTAACAGAACATTAAAACATATACGTACAGTCTTATAATCTTCTGCATCCAAACATCTTGTAATATTAAAATTTCTTCGAATGAAATCGAGTGGCAAATCCTACACATTGTCGCTCTACGTTTACACCAGTACACAGTGATCCTTCATAGTGCTAACAGAGAGTGGAAATATATAGGATTTACCGCTCGTTCATTCGACAAACCTTTACTGCCTCCACATGTCTGGATGCAGAAGATTTCAATAAATGTCCTGTAAAACAATAAGTTTAATATGATTTTTAAATAACGCTACACATTGATCTTTTAATGGTCTCCTGCAATTGTATACTTTACCATCTACATACGGCAAAGCTGAAAAGAAATTCATTCCTTGTTCCATTTTCGAGGTCACTAGTGGCACTAAACTACCCATGCTTACATAGGCGTAAGCGCAGCGAATTGTCCCCTACTTCACATCCCTTTGCGAAAGAAGGCTGGAACACGCGATTCGAGTCTGCTGGGACGACTGGGTGTCGCCTGGTAAAAAGCTGCCGATGTTTACGAGTTTGCTGCCGAAAAATTTAGCGTCTATGCACTTTTCTTGGGCTGCTGAGACCATGAATACGTAGGCAAGAATTACATCTAAAAGTCGATAAAAAAAAAACTCGCCAGTCGATATGGCGTTATATCCCTGAGAAGACTTAAAATTCACCAATACCGCCGTAAGAACATAAAATCTGAATACAGTGACGGCAAGCTCATCCGAAACGTCGTTAACAAATCACCAATCGATACGGCGTCATATTCTATAAGTGGCCTAAATGCATCGGGACCGAAGAGGGCTCGAAAACATTCATTCATTCATTATTTCCTTCACATTCCAGAAGACTTAAACTCCATCAATATCAACTAGGAAAAGGTATGTAGTTAAACACAACTTAATCACTGAGGTGTATTTAATGACTATGTGATGGAAACAACTACATGTTTCGGCCTGTATTGGCCATCATTAGGTTGTCTGCGCATGCGCGCGCGCGTGGTGTAGAGATCTCTACACACGCATAGCTTGACAAATCGAATAAAAAACAGGGGTCAGAGTTGTGTTTGACTACATTCCTAGATCCATCAATATCAAATCCTATGAAGCTCCAAAGGTCTATCGTGATTATTCAATAACAGGAACAGATGGATTTAAACCCCTGTGAAACTACGAGGAAGGAATTTCAGATGTAATTTTAAACACGATGAAAGTCCCTTGCACTGCAGGCAATAATGCGCGCAAAATCTTTCCTCTCGCTCTGTTTTACAATAAGGTAAACAGAACAGGATGCTGAACACACTGGAGAGCTTCCACAAATGCATGGAAACCAAGGCCGAAAACCAGATTAAAGATAAACTGACGACAAGAAAAACACAACGGGATGATTTCCCTTAGATAAACAGAACATAATGTTTGCAAACACGGTAGCATTTACATATCACCGCAGGAAACAAAACACGTTAAAACTTATTAAAACTGGCATATTTACTGTCGCCAACCATAACAAATTTTAACAGTCTTGTCATTATAGGCCGCATGTTTCGATCGTACTGACCATCCTGAGGCATTAGATACATGAAACTTAAAACTCAAAATAAAATGCATGTTTATGTCAAATTTGTGAGATCTCACAAACTGAACGAGGCACAATAATTTTTAGGTAGCAAATAAAATATAATTGTTAAAATTAAAGGAACAAACAAAAGTGTGAAACTTGGTCTTAATCACCGTAACGGAAGAACATTTACTCAGATTTGAGAAAGTTACAAACAGAAGAGCTTCACGACCTGCGCCGTTTACCAAATAGCAGGGCGATCACACGAGACGGAAGGAGATGTAGCCCGCATACTGCGAATGAAAAATCAGATAAAATTTATGACGTCAAGAAACAGACGTGAAATATGTGGGTACTGATGATATGATACTATCAAAATGGAAGAAAGCACGGTTTCAGTATACTACACTTTTATCTACCAACTGTCGTGCAACAGACTGTGTTTTTTCAGCCACATATTAGTTCTTGCTCCTACGCGTTTCGGTGTTTATGAACACCATATTCAGGGAGTTTCAATCCAACTATGGTTCCTTCACAACACATCATACATTTATGCGCACTTAGTGTTTGTCTATTAAAAATTGTATTTTCTCACAAATAGACCATTTTCTATGTCATTAAAGTTTTTCTGTTGAACGTATATCTGGTAAAAGGCTTAAATATTAACAGTTCAGATCACAGATTCACTATTATGTAACTTCATATAATTCTTTACTTGTAGAGGTGTGCAGTGGTAAAACAAGATGGAAGTTAACACAAAGTATCTCGAACGTTCAAGAGAAAAACTTTAATGACAAGGGAAGTGATGTGTTTCTGAGAAAATTACAATATTTGACAGCTACTAAATGCGTACCAACAACTGATGTCTAGCGAAGGAACTGTAGTTGGAGTGAAACTCCGTATAGATGGTGTTAATAAACACCGAAACGCGCAGGACCAAGAAAGAATATATGAGTGAAGAAACAGGGCGTATTGTACGACGGTTGGCGCACGGTATGTACGGTATTAAAAAAAATGGCTTCGGGGAGTCAACTAAAATCATGTGGCTCAGGACAGGTGTGGGGAAGAGCACTTCTGTAGAGCTGAGGAAGCACTAGTTTTTCAAGAACTACTTTCCGGTATTTAACAGTAGATATTTCGCTAGACGAAATATCCCACTATAGAGACAGGTATCTCAATGGACGATCGGGGAAACCGGGTTCCACTCCCAGCAGAATCAAAGATTATCTTTTCCCCACCGCGTCCAGACAGGCTCAGCAGTCCACCCACCCTTCCATCTGAAGGGTACTGAGGCCAATTTCTCAGGCGATAAAGCGGTCAGGGCGTAAAACTGACATAAGGTTAAGAATGCGTACAACTATATCTCTACACCCGCGCCAAAGTCTTCATAGCACGGCGTTCAATTAATCTCTGGGGCAAGCTGATTTATTTACATTTTAAATACCAGTACGCGATACACAAGGTAAATTTTGTACTAAGCAGGTAAATGTTTGACTCCTAGCGTAGTCAGTATATTGTGTACAGGCAACAGGCTGGACGATCTGGGTTTCGAATCCCAAAAGGAACAAAAAATGTTTCTCTTTTCCAAATTGGGTGCGGTCCGGTCCACCCAGCTTCCTACCAACATTTACCGGTTCTTCTTTCTGCGTGAGGCTGACCATTCACCTCCCTTTAGTTCCGAAGTTAAGAAGGAGTGGTGCTATACCACCACATGCCTATACGACGTGTATAAGGGTAACTTCAATTTTATTGCTTTTATTTATATTGCTTTGACTGGACAAAGAAAAGGAACTGGGTATTCGACGTGTCTGGAAAGTAACAAACCGAGTACTTCTCTACGCTGATCACTTTTTAATACAAATCAATGCAGGGAGCAGATGTATCGACTGCCTCGCATAAAGCTCAGGCCACGAAACAGCCTCCTAATTAAAGTAGTGATGCGAGGTACACAGCACACGTCTCTCTGCAGACACAACTGTAACATTTATTCATTTTGTATGAAATTCCACACTTGTTAGGCTCTATCAAAAAACTTCGGAAAAGCGATACTACCTTCGTCATGTCTGCCTGTCCGCATGGAACAACTCTCCGTTCCCACTGGACGGATTTTCATGAAACTTGATATTTGAGGATTTTTTCGGAAATCTGTCGAGAAAATTTCAAGTTTCATTAAAATCTGACAACAATAACGGGTACTTTACATGAAGACCAATAAACATTTTGATCATATCGCGCTCAGTTCTTCTTAGAATCAAAAATCTTGCAGACAAAAGCTGTAGAGAAAATCAAAACACACATTTTATGTTCACTAACTACTTCCGGAAAATCGTGCCGTTTTGAGACAATGTGGAAAAATATGGTAGAGCCGGAGAGGCCACAGATGACAAGGGAGCGAATGCGCATTGCATGCTGGATACCTAAGGCTACAAACACACACTCAGAATACGTAATACTTATTGCTCTTCCACGGCAACAATGGTTTCGCGAACGCGCCTCAATGTGACGTTATACGTACATTGCCTGTTTAGTTTTAGACACAAAAATTTCTAAGGGTTTTTTTTTGGGGGGGGGGTGGAATTTAAACAGCTGTGACCTTTTTACTCTCTGTTCTTCCCTTTAATCTGGAAGGACAGAACACAAGGACGGTTAATGAGAGCAATTCAGCATGTGATTCCACGACCATCGTAGAGGGGAGGGGGGTTAGGATGAGTGATCACGGCGTGTTGGGCAAAACCGCGCTGGATAAATTTCTTATGGGGGGAAAAAACAGAGTCATGTGAACTCGGTCACTTACACATCCCCCCACGCCTCCCCATCGCTCAAAGTACGTACAAATACAGTTTTGTACCATAAATATTTACATACAGTTCGGGTACCTGATGTTGCCAGCTTCTGCGGCGGTTGAGTAATAGCCCGCATTTACCTGCGGAACCCAGTAGCCGCGCGGTCTATGGCGTGGGTCTGCGGCCGCTCCCTTGCTGGGATTGCGGGTTCGAATCCCGCCGGTGGCATGGATGTCTGTCTCTTGTGAGTGTTGTGTGTTGTCAGGTACAGGTCTCTGCTTGTGGCTGATCACTTGTCCAGAGGAGTTCTACCCAGTGTGTGCGTGTCTTGAGTGTGATCGTGAAGCCTCGATAATGTGAAGGCCCTGGCCTACTAGGTAGGGACTGTTGCGCCATGGAAAAGAAAAACCTGCGAGTATTTAAAATTTTCAGCGTTCCACAATTTCCCCCCTTCCCTATATTTAATTATTTTCCACCAATATTAGTCAAAACCGCGATCGAAGAGGGGTTACGGTACTAGAAAAGAGCCTCGCCCAAAGGGTAA
>Ga0123354_10009127_pt1 | contig 15147 bp, 5 predicted proteins | sample TergutLab28metaG_2_FD_97872 | JGI IMG/M metagenome (GOLD analysis project Ga0123354, IMG submission 97872) | Labiotermes labralis P4 segment gut microbial communities from Petit-Saut dam, French Guiana - Lab288 P4 | ecosystem: Host-associated > Arthropoda: Insects > Digestive system > Gut ...
CTCGAAACATGTAGAGAGTGAATGACGACTACCCATGAAAATAAAGGATAGTCTACAAGTGACATCGTGTTGGTTATTTTAAAGAATTACAATGATGCACGGAACAATGAATGTAAAAAAAAACAGTGCTGTGTATCATCAGTTGATAAAGATTAATACAAAGTTATCACATACTATTTGGAGAATATACTGTACAACACTGGCTGCGAAGACGGCACAGAATATAATACAGATCTGAAATATTCTGTTTCAAATGTATGTGTGAAATTCAACAAGTTCAAAGCCCCCCGTTCCAATTATTTAGATAAATGTTAATGATTTTAATATTATATTGCCATCTCTTAAGTGTAAAATTTTCGAGCTGTCGTCTCTCTTCAGATGCAGTGGCCTTGGTTTCATCTGTGTGTCTCTTCTACCCCATGCATTTCTCCCTCCATGTGTTATCGTACTAACATTTGGCGCGTAGTAAAAATCATGAAAATCCTTGCCCCACAACAGTTTCTCTCTCTGTACACTGTTGCTAAATATCCCACTCTGTAAACTGTTACTAAATTTCCTCAGTCTGTATTGATTCCTTAATATAAAAACCAAGTCTCATACCTAAAAAAACAGGCAAAGTTACAGTCATTTAATGTTTATCTCTATAATTACAGATAACAGATAAGAAGGCAGAAGATTTTCAAATATATCCTGATCGAAAAACGCAAAGTTTCTGAACATTAAAACCCATGGCACATGTCGTAACCACTGACATTTAATCCATTCACTTCATGGTATCGCGACTCACTATTTTTTTTAGCTCTGCGTCGTTTATGTACGTCACGAAAATATCTTGTTTTTTTTATCGATACCGTATGGAACGAACTGCTCATTAAAAACTCTTTCATTTATGCACTTGTTTCATTCTTTGGTAACTGTGACAGATCGATAATGATGGATTATTTACTATGGCAGTTTTCCAAAAGACAGAACTGACACGTCAAAACCTACAGAGGCAGGGCAAATATCAGTATTTTATTTATTAACACGTCGTGGCGTCACGACATCCGTATGTACAAATCCCATACTGGGAGACCATATTAGAGGTTCTAGGAGCTAACATGTACCGTAACTGCACAATAAGGAACCTTTGTTTTCTTACACTACGACAGACGTAATTAGGCGCATAAAATAAAGAATAACGAGAGAGAAGGAGTATGTAATCGGCATGACGAAGTGAGGTAAATACTGAATTTTACTAAGAAAAATTTAAGGAAGGGACCAGGTTGGATGGCTCAGGAGAGGGACAGGTGGCGGGCTCTTGTGAACGTGGTGACGAACTTCGGGTTCCATAAAAAAGCGGAGAATTTCTTGAATAGCTGATAACCAGTTAACTTCTCAAGAATCAATCTGCTCCATGTACAGTCTGGGAGAATACGTTATAATTTTACAATATATTTCAATGAAATAAGTGTGGGAATGAGTACTGGTTTCAATTGAAATAGATTAGGGGCAAGTGGCCAGGTCATTTGAGCTTGGTCAAGAGCCCCCCTTTACCACAAGATACTCCTGCCATATCATGCCTTCTACCTGCTTTCACAAAATTTCGACGTCATAAATGTAGGATTTTCCGTGTGTTAGTTCGGGCGCTGAATCCGAATTTACATTATTTTCTGTGTCCGAAATTTGTTCCGAAGAACATGGCCTTTGCGCTTGTATTCCCGTAGGCCTGCCTGTTCCATTGGCTCTAAGAGAGCTGCCGTACGCCAGATTTTCACTGCACGAAACATTCTGAATTCTGGTAATATGGGCAGGAAATTTCGTGACATTTCCTCGTTCTAATTTTTGTGAGAATGGACCCGAAAGTTTCTTCGTAATGTAATTAAATATTGCTTGATATGGATGTGTAACTTGGTCATTTATTTTTTGACGTTTTGCTGACCGTGCTTCTCAGTATATTTATCGCAGTATTTAACCAACTTTATGCACAAAATTGATTTCACAGTAAGTTTTATTGCATGCCTCTACATGTTTCGAGCACATGTGCTCGAAACATGTAGAGGCATGCAATAAAACTTACTGTGAAATCAATTTTGTGCATCAAGTTGGTTAAATACTGAGATAAATTGGTCATTTATGTGGATGGAGGAACATAAGCTGAGTGTGTTAAAAGTAGGGTGCTGAGGACGAAATTGGAACCAAAGAGGGAGTAGTGAACAGGAGTGGAAAGAAAACTGCGCAAAGAGGAGCTTTATGATCTGTGCTTCTCCCAAATATTATTAGGGCGATAAAATCAAGAAGAATGAGATAGGCAGGGCATGTGACAGGTATGAGGGAGAAGAAAACTGCATACAGAGTTTTGATGGGGAAACCTTAATGAACGAGATTACTTAGTGGACATAGGCGTAGATGGGAGGATAATACTAAAATGGATGTTGAAATTAATATGGGGCGCATGGATTGGATTTATCTAACTTAGGATAGGGAGAGTTGGTGAGCTTCAGAAAGGCGGTAATGAAACTCAGGGTTCCACAAAATAGAGAAATGTCTTGACTATCTGAGGACCTATTAAGGGCTCCATACAGTTAGTTTGCTAATTATTTAGTTAGATGTCCAGCTAGTTATTTACTCATTTAATCAGAAAGTAAGTCAGTCAGCCAGTTAGTTAGTTAATTAATCATTCAGCAGTTGGTTAGTTAGTTGTAACGCAAAATGAAGCTCAGACTGGAAGATATTCCAAGGACGGCAGGAACGGAGTATTTTAATTTGGTGCACGAAACAAAAACGACCGAAATGGCACTATACCTTCTGTACCAGACATGAAATTTATTGACCATCTGAGCTACTATTTGCTTCTCGGGAGGAACTCTGCTTCATGGAGCTGGTTCCTTGTGAAAGAAACAAAGATGGAGAGAGATAATGAAACAGAAATGGAAACTCTCATTTGTGCATAACCCTTACATCTCCGTTATTTAGGAGAAAATAATCCCATAAATCCCGCTCCTGTCACTTTATAAAAGAGCTTTAAACGACTATAAACGAAAGAAAATGTTTAAATCTTTTAAGAATGAATTTTGTAAAATTAAATTTTAAAAATTTAATTTCTACCTCTCATCAAGCTAAATCCTTTTCCTGTACATTACAAAGGCCAATCGAATAAAACCTATTACGGAAACAATCGCTGATTCTGATAACCTTCCACAGCACCTAAATAAACTGTACAGTCAACATGCAGGGTATCTTAATGTTGCAGGGGGTCTGACATATATTTACCACTAGACACACAGGGCCTCACATATAAAACGGAGTTTTCATGTTACTGGTACACAGCTAATTACATACTCCGCGTAAATAGTAACAGGAAAGTATAATTAATTTTCAGACTTGAACCACATATAGCTCAACAGAAATAATTTTAGCCGTCGTTCATAAAAAGCAGTCTTCTGTTTGTTCATGTTGTGAGACAGAATTTGTAGCCGAATTCTCCAATTGGTGTGTTTTGTTGGCTCGTATCAAACGAAGATACAAGGCAAAGAGTTGAAAAGAGATAGTTATTAAACAGAAGCTTGTGACAAACCTCTCTGCAGTTAGGGTTCAAAAAGGGAGTGTTGTACAAAAGTTTACACTTCTTACTCTTTCTCCGTCATCATGTTTTTACAACAAATTTGTCCTGCGTAATGTAGAAACTGAGCCTGCATATGCAATTTGTTTCAGTTTTCAATATGTTGTATTACAGCTGATCAAAAGAAATTCGAGAAAGCAATTATCAAGACATTCTTAATATATCCACGAGCCTTAACAGCTTGACAACACTAGTCAGAGTTTAAAATACAGTAAAAGTTAAAAGTGATCCCGTTACAGGCCAGGTGAGGCCCAGAGGGTGGCTAGAGGTATAGCTCTACTCTTCCATGACTACGGCACTAGAAGGGCGTGAGTGGTCAGCAGCCCGCCCCGACCGCACATTTACCTCCGGGAAAGACCCGGTACCCATTGTACAGGAGGCTGAGTGGGCCCCAGGGCAGGTCTGGACAGGCGGAAAATCTCGTCCCCACCGGAATTCGATCCCGGACCATGCAGCCCGTAGCTCAGTCGCTATACCGACTGAGCTACTCGGCCCATTTAAAATATGGTATAGTTGTTAATTATAAGCATTTAAAAATTATACACAAATTTCTATATTTAAGTTATGTTGAAGTGTCTGCGACCAATTTCCAACAATTTAGCAATATTAAAGACAGACTTTTATTTAATTGTGTACTATCTTGATCAACTTCAAATCGTCATATCATAACCGCAATTATAAGTATTTGCCCTTCTCTTGGTTGGACGGACGGACAGACGTAAATCCCCCCAAAAAACTGAAAAAGAAGGTCGGACGATTCCATAATTTGATTTGGGGGGATTTTGCTGTTTACTAGAAATAAATTGCAGTTCACTGTCTTTGTGCCAATATTGACGGTGACATTAGACTTCGCGTTAGTTTAATCGAAATTTTTAATTCATTATTTTAATAACGTTCTTACAGTAAGGCCACAATGACAGTCTCACAGTTCGACACCACCCACATCGCACAACGACGAATATGGCTAGTATCTACGTTATAAATAATATTCCAGTCCTGCTCGGTTTGTAACGAGGAAATCGTATGAGAAAGAACACGACTGTAAATCGGACGACTTCAGAATAAGGCACGTCTTAAACTGAATTCATAGGCTAATTCTAGGCAGACAAATGGGATGCAAGTTTACTCCTGGCACTTTACATAAAACAAAAATAACAAAAAGTCTTTTTCTGATAGGAAGAAAATCGGTCAGCTTGTACAGAAGCAAACGTGCTTTCCACAGGACTAGAAAGTTCCTTACCCTGTCCACAAAAACTGCCTGCGTCAACACTTATGGGCACAATTTAAAGGTTTTTACGCTTTCGTCCATAAAAATTCCGAAACCTTTTTCGTTTGAAAATATTTCGAAATAAATCTTCTCTCCACTGCGATTCATAATGAATTCAGAAAATTTCAAACGTTACAGTGAGGCCAAAACAGACAAAAAGGAAAATAATGTGGCAGGCCTTTAACGATGTCCTAGACATCAGCGCCTAGGATGTGAACACATATTTTGAGAGCATTAGAATATCAAATTAGGACTTAACTGCCTTCGGTTTAATATAAGACAATCATCAGAAAGTACTAACACAATCTGGGACTAAACCCCGTCTTATGAGTTCAGGTACAAACACATTTAAACTCGCTTTCCTAAGTGTCACGTTAAAACGCCATCTACGCCACGAACTAGTTAAATTGCTGGTCTCTCCTCTGCTCTGACAGTATACCATATAGCATTTTAAGCTGTTTCAACCAACCAACCACCCGCTCTCACACACGTAACATCCTCATCACGGCGCAGGCAGCCCAACTAACTCGTTAACTTACCACCCCTTCTATCTGACAACATGACACTGTTCCTCAACCATGCAGGCCTGTATTAACACCCCACGAGCTTCAGCCCCCCAGCGGGATATACATATACAGGAACTCCAACAAAAACTTTCGCCTGTAAGAACTTAGACTTAGTTTCCGTACTCCCTGAAGTTGGCAGTTAATTAGAAACTACAATTTCTTTCGTACTTGAGGTTAGACCTACCTTTGGGGTACCTCCTGTTTGTGGGTGTGGTAATGCTGATGGTTAAAATGCAATTAGTGCTTTATGTTAAAAAGAACAAAGTGTTCTCGACACAAAACATGATGTAGATTCTTTTACACTGCGATGACAGTCGCTCAACTGTTTAAGGAAACTGGCCAACCCCCCACCTTTTATGGAATCAGAAGTTCTATTGGCGTATCAAAAACAGACAGCCATAAGGTGTTACAAAATGCTAGGTGTATACAATTGACACTTTCACATCCTACAATTAAAAAATATGCTTTGACGTTATTCTCTACTACAGGTCTACACAAAACCCTCCTACGTTGTTTCATGCCCATCGTTATTCCAGTCAAAATTGGCCATCAATTTATTAACCCTCATATGCATGCTACACGGTCTATTTCGCTCGTTCTTCTTGATGTCATAATTGTAGTATTTGGCGATGGGTAAAAATTATGGCGCTCCTCTTGTTGCAGCTTCCTCTTTCCTTCTACCACCTGGATACGTTTTTCATTTCGTGTATTGTCTCCATCACCTTCATCTAAAACGCTCTCAATTCATGTTCTGTCCTTAAGACGAGAAACCAAATTATTTTTGCCACCAATCCAGGAATATTTGTGCTACACTACGGAACACACACTGTAGATCAGTTACACGTAGAGTCGCTGTGAACTGTACGCTAATTGTGCAACAAAATTAATTATAAAGGATTGATTTTAAGTTATTTAATAACTTTGCATTAACTCTAACCTTCGTTTATCGTCGACTTATAAGACGGAATGGTAAGATTTGTTGAACACGAAAAATTTTGATAGAAAGTGACCGGGACGTATTTGAAGATAAAACCCGATGGATTCCATGGGATAAAAATAGCCAACATATCGCCGAAGATTCGAATCTGGTACGTACCATTTGAAGAAATATGCTTCGCGAAATGCACTATGTTACATTTACTTCATCTACCTGAGAACATAAACACTTGTCTCTCCTTTTTTAATGTTTTGCTGACCGAGCATCCCAGGATAATCCCAGTAATTAACCAACTTGATGCACAAAAAATTGTTTTATAATAATTTTATTAAATGCCTCTACATGTTTCGAGCACTATGTGCTCATCAGCTGGAGGTAAAAATTCTATTATACAGCATCTGGTATCATCACACCTGTAGGTGGCCTTCCCGTGACAGTTTGAGAGAAGACTGGTTTTGTGCATCAAATTTGTTAATTACTAGGACTTCTTTTTCCTTCTTTTTTTTTTAAAGCAAACGCAACTGCGTGTTCGGTCAGGGTGTTTGTAGAATTTAACGTCGCTGTCACTAATATAGGCTATAAAGAGACAAATAACTGTATGTCAGTTAATAACGAAGAGGAAAAAGTGTGAACATTAGCACAGTTTGCCTCCTAACTCCTAGGAAAACTAGGACAACTTCAGAATAGGCGCTGTCCTTACAGAGATTCGCAACATGCACCTTTCTCATGCATGCCAGAAATAAAACACGTATCGCTCCGTGGACGTTCTGTTTCAAAGGAAATGGCGGAGCAATTTTCCAAACCAATAACCACATGACTTTGTATCCTACATCGAAGAATACTCTATTGAAGACCCTTCACACGGCGATCGCCTCGCTCCTCCGACATAAACCGTCTGCACTGGGAACTTTGGCTGGAGAACAATCGTTCTGATTTTCCCACTTTTTCACTCACAGTAACAGAACATCTGGGCAATTTGGAAGCATATATAAGGCCAAGTTCCAGGCTATTATTGTTTCTGGCGTATTCCACCAGAATGCTTTCCAAAAGCGCCGTCTCTTTATTATGTCTCTCAGGCAAAAAGGCCTCTAAAGTCGTAAGAAATTTCTTACTGAAACACGAGAACCCACAGACAATGGAGAAATGTTCAGATCTCCATCTAATAAATCATCAAATTACACATTGATTCCTTTCTAATTTACCCAATATAACTATAATTGCCTATAAAACATAACTGAAATTTTACGTTTATGGTTCCGTGCATCGCTGATCTACGAGTATATTAATAATTGTCCAACGAGATGCAACACAAAGCAGTCTATTTATTATTCTGCAAGTTCATTCTACATGTTTCGAGTGTCAAACACACTCATCATCAGGAGTACACAAAACTGTAACTACAGCCTCCGGAACTGGTCATATTTTTGTGCAGCTAGCTCCCTCCAAAGTGGCCAATGGCCACATTAGAGGGAGCTAGCCGCACAAAAATATGACCAGTTCCGGAGGCTGTAGTTACAGTTTTGTGTACTCCTGATGATGAGTGTGTTTGACACTCGAAACATGTAGAATAAACTTGCAGAATAATAAATAGACTGCTTTGTGTTGCATTTCTTTGGAGAATTATTAATATATAAATGAAATTATTTCGTAACGGAAGTGTTTTGGTTTATTTAGTACAGACACAATATACCAAGCGTTGTAAAATAAATCTGATTTACGGATCACCACACACGAACGCAGCAAGATAATTTGAAACTAACAATCACCATTACCGGCACATCACGTATATTAAGGACGGACAGTGAAATGACTCAGTGAATTATAATTTAATGATCCTTCGAATTCTAGAAGTGGAAGTGTGTTCGGAATTGAGTGGTTTCTGAGTTTAATTGAAAGATTTTTATCTGTGGTAAAGGTCAAGCAATCCTCCACGGACGTCGACAGGCCAGGAGGTTTCCAGCAATTTGAGTCTCCCAGATATCAAGGCAATCGGCACATGAAATTGGTAAGGTTGTCAGCCTTACGCACCGGCCGCCTTTACATTCCAGGAAATATTTCCGATACTCATTTGTGTTAGAGCCATAAGCCGATCCCAAGCCGGCCGGAAGGATTATGTCCGTGAAATATTCCAATAACACCATCGAGAAAAGAATCTGCAACCTTCCAGCTCATAGCGCACTGCCTCAACAATCTGTGCCTTGGTATGGAAAACAGCGTAATATCACAGACCGGTAGTTTCTGTTATTATAGTTATAAAGGCCAATGTGTGTGTGTGTGTGTGCGCGCGCCCACACACACACACACACATATACACACTAGTTTTCGAACTTTGTTATCTGCTCTCACAGGAAGGCGAACTTAGAAATAGTTCACCAATGCAGTACGTAGTTCGGTTGATATTTTAATTACTTTCCTATAACAGCATATTTTGAAAAATTCTGTGCACCTATAGGTTGTGAAGGTAAAAGTGGAGGATTAGGGGAAGAGGTATGAATAAAACAGAAAGGAAAAATGAAAATGAGAAACCAAGAAGGAAGAAAGAATGGAAGTGATGAAGGTGCGTAAAAGCATAAAGAACGGCACGTAAAGTTAAGTGCTAACCATATTCGTTTACAAATATCGCAAAATCAGACCCACCATTCTTAGTGTAATTGTTTCTCAGTAAAACACAACGTATATTGTGAACAGAATTACACAAAGAATATTCCAAGAGACAAAAAATTTAAACCTCCGCACAGTTTTTTTGCTACGTATTTCAACTTCCTGGTATTACAGCTGACGTACGCAGAATCACTCGACGCTCTGCGCTGTATTATGGACACACACCACTACAAGCAAAGTGCCAATGTACACTGAGGCTGTGTAGAAGAGAGGACCAAACCGGGCAGTTGACAGCCGACTGTTTGTTTTGTGGACCTGTGAATCTCGAACAAGAGCCACACTCCAGGCCAGAACCACAATTTAATCGTCGCGGATTCGTTCTCATACAGCAGTGAAACCTCTTTCCCTCCAGGCCCACAGCAGCGCCATGCTTCGAAAGGTCTGTTTACGCTAACAAGAGGCCAAATTTGTGCAAGCTTTGTCATCATTCTGGCCTTTGCATATGGAAGCTACTTACAGCAATAAAACCAATGTCCGTACAACTATTGAAATTATAATGCTCCGTTGAAAAAGTATTTCACACACACACAGCAAAGAATGAAAAACCCCAAGAACTGCAAATCTTCATACAAAACCTTCGCTTTTCTCAATATATAAACGTTCATGTACTAACTAAACATCTAAATCATTAATTCCCACTGTGTCTGCAGAATCCAAAATATTTATGACTAACACAAAAGCTCGTCTTTTTAAGATCTTCAGTCACTTCGATATGCCTTCTAACATTACGAAACATTCTCTGCAATCCGTTATATATTACACTCCCGCACCCCCATCTTTCATTAAATTTGGAATTGCTCTCATTTTTTTTCATTAACATGGACGACCCTTCCACCGGAGTTGCAATAATAAATTTATGTGGTAAAGTAATATTTAACCGTAGTTTCGCCGAGGAATTCTTTATTTCCACCGGCACAACAAGCAACAGAGGCTAAATTAGCCCACAGCAATGAAAACTTAACGCCTGCTCAGTACCGTCTTTCACAAACAGAGGCGAGGAAATTATACACAGTCAGTACTAAACGTACATGGGCCACTTCCTTTTCTTTAATTTACATTCGCATTCGCATTCGCGTTGTCTCGAAGAGCGTATAATAGCTTCTTCACTTGCGTCCATCCGTTTGCCTGCCTTTTGTCTCCCCCAAGTATAAGCGCGGCTGACTTTGGAAGAATTTCCCTGAGATTTGATATTGAATAATTCTGTATGAAAATCCGTCATGAAAATCCAAATTTATTTAAAATCGAACACAAATATCGGGCAGGTCACATGAAGAACTAAGTACCTTCTAATGTTCCCGGGAACATTTACTAGCCACAAAAGCAATGTCTTCCAGTAAAATATTATCTTTTTTTGAGGACAGCACTGGAGATATTAATATTACAAGCCAAAATGTTAGGTTATACCTTCATGGCCTATGTGTTTTATGTTTCTTTTACATTTCACGCGTCCATCAGAGCGTAATTTTAGGATTCGACGCCTTAATTAGGTGAATATGAGTTTAAAGAAGCGTGAAAGCAAACGGTTTTGGTATATGCGAGATTTTAGGCTTCCGCCGCCCTGTCTGTACTTACGGGCTTCAGTCTTCTGTGACGTAAGGTGGCGTAGGTTGATATTTGGCTACCGACGCTTCGTTAACTCCCTGTCGGTCCCTTGTTCTTGGTCTGCTTGACCCTTGAAGGTAGGGTGGATAAGTTGTCCCGAAACTTCGGAAACCCACGCCGCCTAACACCCCGGAAGAATATAGGTATTGGTTTTAATCTAATTTAACCTTTAGACGCCTAATGTCAACTATAGTGGTCGTACCGCATCGCTAACCTCTAAAGTTGCATTTTATATGTTTATTCAACAAATATAGGTACTGAATATTTTAAACATGGTATATACTCTCCATTTTTTTCTCTTCAGAATGCAGTTTGTTTCATAATTCTAACGTATTTGATTCCTGTATTATTCACATTTTATATACAGGGTGTGATAAAATTAAAAAAAATAATTCCGGCGCCAAAAGGTTAATTTACTGCCAGTGGTGTGTGAAGGAGCAGACGGAGAACCAAGAGGATTCTCGAAAAGCACTGTCGGTGTGTCTGAAGAGATTCGACTCTGGTATCTCGCGATTTAAATTCAGAAGCACTACACCTGACTCTACTCACTCTTGCTTCCCTTGCTGCACACTAAAAATTCTGATATGGCAGTCCGAAATTAGCGACAGGTGTTTAGTGTTTTAGAGCATCACTTACAATGGGACGGTCACCTGTGGTTGTCACATGCTGGTTGGGTTCGAACTGTAAATATCAACCAAAGATGTGTTTTGGGGAAAAGTTACAAATAAATAAGAGTTAATAAAATTTAATCGGTTAAGTGGAAAGCGAAAAGTGTCCACTTTTAAGTTGCTGGATGTGATTCATTGTCCACGCATTCGACTCAGTTCTACTCCTCTGAACTGCACTTCATTTCACAAAACATTTCATTGCCGATGAGCTACACTTTTATACATGGCATCGTGAAAATATTCCACTAATCAGAAGCAAACGTTTGCGCACTTCGTCAAGAAATTTGTCCCTTTATATGGAATTAGAAAGTTTGTGACACTAAGTCCACAACTCGTCCCTATAGTGCGCCAAATAAATTTATTTCACACACTAGCGCTTTATTCCTTCATGTTTCACTTTAATATTACCGTACGAGCTACAATTATGTGGGCCAGATAGCTCAGTCGGTATAGCGACCGAATACGGGCTGGACGATCCGGGATCGAATCCTGGTGGGTACGACATTTACCGCCCGTCCAGATCGGCCCTGGGGCCCACCTAGCCTCCTGTGAAATAGGTACCTGATCTTTCCTGGGGGTAAAGTTTGGCCGAGGCGTGCTGTTGACCACTCACCCCCTTCTAGTGCCGCGGTCATGGAAGAGTAGAGCTATACCTCTACCCACCCTCTGGGCCACACCTGGCCTGTAACGGGATCGCTGTACCTTCTACCTACAATTATAGAAGTATCTTCACTTGTTTCTGTTCGCCTTTTTGTCACGCCAGGTGTCCTGTGGCATTGTTGTCTTGATAACTGCGGATATGTACATACAGACGCAAAGTCCTAAATCACAGAACTTCAGTGAAAGAGTCACGGAATGCAAATTAGAAACGGTTGAAATTTCCAAAAGGGAGGTCTTATTCTCAGCACAATGTTCAATACGACCCTGGGCTCAATTTCTCTCCCCTCTAAAACACAAAAGTGTTTTATAATGTCCTCAAAGACAGATAGAGCAAAATTGTTATTTTAATCTATTGTCTTGGACAAGAATAGGCTGAGTCATCTTCACCTTTCATGGCTTGTTTCTTTGGTCGAGGGAAATCTTTGCATATCTCAATTCTAACATTACTCAGGTTCTATCTCCTTTCATTACCGGCATCTACTCTGACAGTTATGTTTTGCATATAGTCTATTCGCCGCGACCCAGGCGCTATCTGGAGCCTGTAAAGGGAGTAGTGTACGGCCTGGAGGCAAGAAGAATCACATGTAGCCTTCCGGTAGGGACAAAATTTATCTCTTCTCCAAAACGTTTCAAACCGGATTTCAGGCCCAGAAAATCTCCTATTCAATGGGTATGGGACCTCATTCTTCTGGGTTAAGCCGGCTGGAGCGTGAAGGTGAATACACACTCCCGTCCAGTGCCGTGATTAAGAACGAGTGGAGATATATATATATATGTGCAGGTTCCATGTGCCGTAGTTTTGGGTACATGTTTGGTCATAATGTGGGCATGTGTATTAAATTTTAAAAAAAGTTATCTGTGATACAGATTTAGTGAAAAGAAAGAATATTAAAAAAAGGGGTCTGGAAACAAAGTGAATTAAAGTATTACTGACAATGTACGTATTTAGGAAATTGCACAGTAAGGAACTTAGAGAGCAGAGTAAAATCTGATTTGGCTTTTAGTCGGTTGTTGTACGTTTGTTGCAGTTGCTCCTAATGTTGTTGCTTTTGGTAATGTTGATGATGTTGGGAAATAGGGGGATACCTTGGGTAGGGTATACGAGTAAATATAAAGTGGCGGACGGAAGGTTTGCACACAAAATCCTATGTTAGTCGATATTTTGTTGTTTAAATCAAGCAAAATAATGCGATACAACAAATATACACTACATGACAAGCAAATTACTTCAAGACCTACAACACATAAACCACTTGGTGTGACTGAGTGAGTGATTGTGTCACACTAAGGTTAAGACTGTCCTGAGAATCATCGAGTGATGAAGGCAAAAAGTTTTTGTTCTTAAAATCCCCGATTGACTCCGGTAAAATGTTACCTAACAGAATTTACAAAATATGAGATTGGCGACAGGTGTGTTCCTGAATCGTCATGCACCAAGAAAGGCTGTGGATTGCTGAGTGAATACTGTCGTAAGCCCGTCGTACAAGGAGCGCCTTGCTGGTACGAGACGTCAATGAGTCACGCTGTTGGCATAATCTTGAGGCACAGCTATTCTCTTTGATATTGGTAATTACCGGACAGTCTTCTGACAGGAAGCTCATGCTAGAAAGCATTACAGTTCGTGTGTTACAACTGAGGTATATTGTGCAACAAGACTCAAATGTTCTGTTAGTTTGAGATGTTTGAAATTAACTATAAAATTATGAGTGGATAACAATCTTATATTTCATTTTCCAGGTTATGAAACGATAAAAAATACAGGTGTAACAAGTTTTGAATAACGTCTGATGTTTTGTCGTAGAAGGAACCACGTGACGTGTGTCCTATGCTCGTGGTTGCCATAATCTTCAATCGGTGGGTAGTGTTGTTACTTTCAGTTTTATTGCCGGCGGTAGGGGCTGATGATGGTGCTAAGATCGGATCGACCAGTACCCACAATGATCCGCTACTAAGCGTTCTAAATCCTTCACAAGCTATATTTCCCAGAAGCCAGGACTATAACAACCCGACCAGAATTCTGTTTACAGCTGCAATACCGGCAAATATTCATTTCACGCATCTATAAATTTTCGGCATATTCCTGCCTAAAAATATTGTATAGTCTGGATACATAAGAATACTACGGCGTCTTTGTTTATGACTGATATTGACGAAATGTGGTACTATGTTTAAATCGTTGGAGGTCGCACCAGTTATGTTCGTTGTAACTTTCCACATGGTGGACGGGAGATCTTGTAATGTAGGAGTGACCATTGCCAAACGTAAGGCCCTAAAACAACACTTTGTAAATGCATACTGTAGCAATGTGTAACTGCTGTTAAAGTCAAAATTATTGTGGACAGTAAAATAACAACAACGTGGTCGTATAACATCTTCGGTTTCGTGGCGACAAATAGCGCATCGCTGGAAATTTGGAACGAAAGAATAATACATGTATATTCTGTGCCCAGTTTGCTTTGCGACAGGTCCATATCCTCTTTCAAAGCGAGTTATCCACATAGTGCCACCTAATACTTTCTTTTTCCAGATGCAGTATTTCCCGTTTCCTTTAAGGTCATTCAGTAGCATCGTATGTTTTCTTCCTCATCTTCCCATCCCTTTATCTCTCCTTCAAAAACGCGCCTTAGAAGGCAGTTCCTACACAAAGTATGACTAATCCATTTACTCTCCCTTTTTCATTGTAGGTAGGAAGTTAATTTCTTCCTAATCTCTGTCTCTTACTTTTTCATTTTTTAAACCATTAGTGCAACTGATCCTCTCCATTTTTCCCCAGAACCTTATTTCAAAATTTCCTAGGTATTTCTGATTTACTGTCTGGAGTTTCAAAGTTTCTCAAATCATAAGTTCTTCGCATAAATAGTAGCAAATATTGACGAAACAGTTGAAGAATAAAAAACCAACTAGATGTCACTTGTTACATTTACTTTACTTCTTAGATACTCAACATGTTTCGGGCATTAATATGTCCATCTTCAGGAGTTTGCGACTATGTTGTTGAACTACCACAGTGGCTGTATTGTTCTTGGGTTGCTGTGTTTTGGAGTTAGGGTGCGGTTCGGCTGGGGTGGTATCCGGGCTGCCGGCTGCTTCAGCCGGCAGCCCGGATACCACCCTAGCCGAACCGCACCCTAACTCCAACTCACAGCAATCCAAGAACAATACAGCCAATGTGGTAGTTCAACAAC
>Ga0123354_10009129_pt1 | contig 15147 bp, 16 predicted proteins | sample TergutLab28metaG_2_FD_97872 | JGI IMG/M metagenome (GOLD analysis project Ga0123354, IMG submission 97872) | Labiotermes labralis P4 segment gut microbial communities from Petit-Saut dam, French Guiana - Lab288 P4 | ecosystem: Host-associated > Arthropoda: Insects > Digestive system > Gut ...
CGTAAGACTATCACCAACACACGCAACACGAATAACCTTTTGATTACTTTGACCAATAAAACAGACCACCCCACATATTGAAACTATAAACAGAAGCATTACACTAACCACTAAGATACCTAAAAACAGTTTAGTCAACTTAAAACCCATATTAACCCTGCCCCATGAACTAACAGATTATTCTGTGAAGCTTTTAATATAAATTTTTCACGAATAAAATACATAATAAACTTAGATACCCACAAAAACACAAATACGTTAACATAGGGAATATAACACCAGATAGTTAAAAGAGTAAACGTAAAAATAAGAGGTTTTGTTATACACTACAGACTCTTTATAAGGGGTAACTCACAAACTTACGATTTTTACTAATTTCGTGTTCTACAAAGTGACTTAATTATTACTTATCTTCATAATTGTTTATATAAAAATTTGTAGTTATTGTAATTTAAAGGTGACATCTCTGAAGGCAGTGATTTTAGCAGGTGGATTTGCAACAAGGTTACGCCCCTTAAGTTGTAGTAGACCTAAAACTCTTTTTCCTATAGTAAATAAACCGTTGTTACAGTGGATTTTTGAAGGACTGGCTGCTAATGAAGTAACAGAAGTTGTTTTAGCAGTTAACGCTCTAACACAATTTCACATAAAACGACAAAAGCCATCTAAATGCGGCTTAAAAATCAAATACGCAATTGACCCCTCTAAAACACCGTTAGGAACTGCAGGACCAATAAAAAACACAGAAAAAATAGTCGGGTATGAAGAATCATTCATTGTTTTAAATGGAGACATCTTTTCCGATATCGACTACAAACAATTAATGAACACACACGTAAAAACTGGTGCGTTAGCGACTATAGCCTTACATGAAGTTGAAGACCCAAGCAGATACGGTGTTGCAGAACTAGAAAAAGATAACCATATCAAAAACTTTATGGAAAAACCAACCAAAGAACAAGCACTAACCAATCTAATTAATGCAGGAATCTACATCTTAGACCCAAAAATATTCAATTATATCCCCAAAGGTAAACAATGCTCAATAGAACGCGAAATTTTCCCAATACTCGCAAAAGAGCGCAAACTCGCGGGTCACGTAATTGAAGGATTATGGACAGATATAGGTAAACCCGAAGAATACTTACAAATCAACAAAATTATACTTAACAATTTGGATAGACCCAACAAACTTAAAACATCCAAAAATATTGAAGTGAAAAAACCTTCAGTGATAGATAAAGGGGTCACTATAGGCAAAAAAACAGTTATCGGCCCATATGCGGTATTAGGAAAAAACGTTACAATTGGGGATAACGTACAAATTTGTGATTCAATAGTGTTTCCTAATGCAAAAATCGAAGATAACACTATAATTAATGGTGCAATAATAGGAGAAAACGTAATCGTTGGCAAAAACGTTCAAATTAACACAGGCTGCATCATTGCAGACCAAGCAAAAATCAAAGATAATATCAACTTGCCTAACAATTTTGCAGTTTGCCCAGCTAAGGAGATATCTGAAACTATTTTAAAAAGAAAGATCATCTGTTAGAACAGAAGAGAGAATAATATGAGCACATCAAAAAAACTTTTTGGCACTAACGGCGTACGAGGACTCGCTAATGTTGAATTAACGCCTGATATAGCAGTTAAAATTGGTTTATCAATTGGAACCTTTTTTGGGAAGAAAAACTTACTTTTAGGACACGATGCACGAACTAGTGGCCAAATGCTATCTAAAGCAGTAACAGCAGGCTTAACCGCAACTGGATGCAATGTATACTTCACCGGAATGGCTCCAACACCATCAATTCAATTTGCCGTTAAAAACCATAAAATGGATGGCGGGATCATCATTACAGCGTCACATAATCCAGCTGAATACAATGGAATTAAAGTCATCTGGAGTGATGGCGTTGAAATTTCACATGAACAAGAAAAGGAAATTGAAAAAATTTATTTTGGTAATATAATCAATTTTGCCCCATGGGATAAATTAGGAGAGCTAAAAAAACTATCATACATTAATGATGAGTATGTTGCGGCAATTAAAACCCATGTGGATATAGGATCAATAGCTAAAAAACAGTTTCATGTAGTAGTTGATGCCGCAAATAGTGTAGGTGGATTAACCGCACCAACTCTTATACGAGAAATGGGTTGTAAAGTAACTAGTATAAACGCAAACATTGACGGAACATTCCCCAGCAGAGAACCAGAACCACGTCCAGAAAGCCTAGAGGATCTATCGGCAACTGTGAAAGCCATTGGCGCAGATATAGGGGTAGCTTTTGATGGAGATGCAGATAGATCAATTTTCGTTGATGAAAACGGCGAAATCTACATGGGAGACAAAACTTTTGCGGTTATCCTAAAACAATTTCTTCTAAAAAATAAAGGAGCCACAGTTGTCACACCTGTAAGTTCATCAACGTTGATTAAAGAAACAGCAGACATCTATGAAGGAAAAATTGAGTGGACAAAAGTGGGTAGTGTAACAGTTTCACAAAAAATGAAAGAAATAAACGCCGAATTAGGTGGGGAAGAAAACGGCGGAGTCTTCTATGGACCACATCAAACAGTTCGAGACGGCGCCATGACCACCGCGTTACTCTTAGAAATAATGGCAAAAACAGACAAAAAACTCTCTGAACTTGTCGCTGACCAACCACAATATTTTATTGAAAAAAGCAAAATCGAATGCCCAAACGGAAAGAAAACACTCCTACAAGAAAAACTTTATCAAGAAATCAAAAACGAAACCATTAGCACAATAGATGGCATAAAAATCTGGTTCAATGACAAAAGTGCCATTTTAATTAGAGCTAGCGGTACAGAACCAGTTTACAGACTGTATGCTGAAGCAAAAAACAAAGAAAAAGCATTAAAAATAGTTGAGTCATACAGTTCAAAACTTAAAGAACTTCTTCAAACTATTTAACATCCCCCTTTTTAAGTCACAAATAAATAAAAAATTAAAAAGAGGACACACCCAACATGCCTTCGGTATTAAACCTACAAACACAAGATGTAGATACAGAAGAAAAAAGAGCCAATTATACAGTTAGCATAGTTGGCTGTGGACAAAATGGAATACTTTACGCAGATGCCTTTGCAGAAGCAGGCTACAAAGTCACATGTAACGATGAAAATCCAAACCTGCTAAGACGTTTAACTAAAGCAAAAAACTGTTGTGTACCCCCTGAAATTGAAACACGCCTAAAAAAACACATTAGTATAGGTAATCTAACCACTTCAAATGTAAGAAAAAGTACAGTAGCTCAAAGCGATATAATTGTTTTAGCCATAAATATCAGAGTGGATACAAAAAAGAAATCAGACACCTTAGAGCTTGAGGGAGTATATAAACAAGTTGGAACTGCGCTAAAACAGGGGGCACTTTTAATTTATGGAGGCGTAGGGGGATTTGGCGCTACAGAAAACCTATTAAAAGAAACCCTTGAAAACACCTCAGGACTAAAAGAAGGAAAAGATTTTCTTTTAGCATACAATCCATTATATCTCCCAAAAACGTGTCAAATAAAATCGTTAAACAATATAGAATTAATTATAGCCTCAGCAAATCAACAAAGCTTAGATATTGCAACTATAGTTCTTAAAACGCTAACACCCAAGGTTAAACAGACAAATCAAGTTAAACTTGCAGAGCTTGCAATACTCTTTAAAGCTGTGCAACAAGATATAAACATAGCATTAGCTAACGAGTTATCAATTTTCTGTGAAAACACTGGAATGGACTATTTTAAAGTTCAAGAACTTATTAACGATGAAAAATCAAACTTTTGCCCAACTATTGAGGCAGAAGAAAATCGAAAGGAAACATATCTATTGATTGAAAGCGCAGAAAATCTCAATATAAAGCTTCGGCTCCCACAACTTGGCAGACAAATTAACGAAGAAAGAGTTAAACATGCAATCAACCTAACACAAGAAGCTCTGCGTAGCTGTGATAAAAGTCTACGAAGAGCAAAAGTGGCCATACTTGGAACATCCAACCAAAATACTGTCACAACAAAATACATAGAGGCAGCAACCGCTAAAGGCGCAAAGGTTGCACTCTATGATCCTACTATTGTAAAAAATGAAACGTTAGATACACTACCTGTCTTGAAAAAAAGTTTAAGTGAAACAGTGGAAAATGCAGATTGTCTTGTAATTCTAACAGGGCAAGAACATTTTAAACGATTAAATCTTAAAAGACTTAAAGCAGTTATGAAAAAACCTGCAGTGCTCGTAGATTTAATAGGCATAGTAGAACCAGAAAAAATACAAGCAGAAGGATTCATATATCATGGAATAGGAAGAGGAGTAGATAAACCTTGAACAAGCTTGGAGTAGCAGTAATTGGAACAGGCTTCTGGGGAAAAAATCATGCCAGAGTTTATAAAGAATTAGAAAACACGAACTTAGTTGCTATTTGTGATGTTGACCCAGAACGTGCCAAAATTATAGCAGAACAATATGGAGTGAAAGCTTATACCAACAGCTCAGATATGTTAAAAGATAGGGAGATCCAAGCAGTTAGTGTATGCACATGGTCAACAAAACTAGCAGAGGAAGCACTCAAATGTTTAAACACAGGTAAACATGTACTTGTAGAAAAACCCATGGCCACTAACACAAAGCAGGCTCAAACACTAATAGACACTGCCAAAGCGAACGATTTACATCTCTCCGTTGGCTTTTTAATGCGGTTTATCCCTGGAATACAGCAGATTAAACAGGCAATAGAGACAAAAAAAATTGGTGAGCTTGTCTCCGCGACAGCAAAAAGAGTCACTCAATGGCCAGAAAGAATTGGTGATGTGGGCGTTGTAAAAGATACTGCAATTCACGATATTGATGTTATGCATTTTATCTCAGGTGAAAAACCTGTAAGCGTCTACGCCAAAATGGGCAATATGCGACATCGACAATTTGAGGATTACGCTCAAATTATGCTCACATATGAGGGCGGTAAAACAGCTTTCATAGAAGCTAATTGGTTAACACCATATAAAATTCGTTCCTTAAATGTAACAGGAAGTGAGGCTATAATGCGTCTAGATTACAATAGTCAAGAGCTATGGATTGAAAACGCTACAGAAACAGTACAACCAAGAAGTCCATTCAAAGAACCCTTAAAAGCGGAACTTGTACATTTTATTGAATGCATCATAGAAAAGAAAACACCGGTAATTACAGGTGAAGACGGCTATAATGCATTAGAAATAGCCACAGCAGCTATGGAGTCATCAGTTAAAAACACTGTTATGAAACTAAACAAATAGGTCAGTTAAAAAACTGTTTAACCCTTCAAATTGAAGGGTTTTCCATCATTTACAATGTTTTCAGGAATCTGGTCTTTCCATTTTTTAAGAAAAGGCAAATCTTCAGCGCCCTTACGCAATTCATCAGGTAGCATTTCAGGAATTTCATCACGAATTGGATACCACCTATGACAGCTAGGACAAATAATTATACCCTCAGTAATCTCATCTTTTTCTTCAAACACCACTAAATCAAGAGGATGATGTTTGTCAATTGGACAAGCAAGGATCTCCATCAATTTACGTTTCATATCAGCATCATAATATAGTTAAACCTACTCAATATAAAAACTTGTTTGACAAACCAGAAATACAAATATCTAAAACTGTCTGATACCAATTAGGACCAATACTTCTAATAACACGAGAAAAACCAAAACTATAACGCACACCTAAAGCATCTAAATATGCAATCACTTTTTTACGAGTATTCTCAATTGGATCCTCCCCCTTAGCAGCATGTTGAAAATCAAAAAAATGAATCCAGCCACCAGACGGTTTCAAAGCCAATAAAGCAGAAGGTAAATACTCAAAGACCAATTCAGGCAAAGGCATCAAAACACGGTCAGCCACACCTTGTAATTGCAAGTTAATGATTTCTCGGGAATCCCCCAATAATGGAACAACACAATTAGCAACATGATTAAGCTGCACATTTTCCTGCATACACTCATACGCCACCGAATTAACATCTATAGAATACACTTTAGAACCAGAAGCTTTAGCAATAAATATAGAAAAACAACCAACTCCAGAAAACATGTTAACAACAACTTCGCCCGGCGCAACAAGAGAAGATATTCGTTTATGTTCAAACAAAAGCCGTGGAGAAATATAACAACGTTCAATGTCAACTTTAAAAAAGCAACCATGTTCTTTATAGACCGTGACCGTACGGTTTTCTCCAGCTAAAAACTTTAATCGCCTAACCCTAAAATCACCCTGCACCGCACTAATTTGCATAAAAACCGTTTTAATTTTACAATTATAAAGCGTCATTATTTCGTCTGCAACTTTTTGAGCATTTCCCAGATCATCTCCCGGTACTTTAATAACAGCTATGTCACCTACAATATCATACGAGTTGTAAATATTGACTGAGTCCACAGAGGATATTCGGGCTTTTAGCTTTCGACGCATTTTATTTCTTTATCTATTGGAAACGTTTAAAAGTAAAATGCTTTTCTTTGTAAGAAGAGGTCTTTCCAATGGAAAAATCAGGAATTGTTTATGAATGTATGCGGTGCGGGTCACGCGTTCCATCTGAAGAGTTAGAACTAAGAGGCGGAGAAACAAAATGCATTATTTGTGGTTACCGCATTTTAAAGAAAGTAAAACCACCAGTAGTTAAAAGAGTGCAATCAAGATAAAATAAAAGGAGAAACTCGCTCAATTGCGAGCAACCAATTTTTTAAAAAAAGTTAGTAATCGTCACCCTCATTACGACTAAGTTTACGCAATGCTCGACCTTTTAGAGGAACATTCTTTAGTTTTACATCATCTTCAAAGATATCATCAGGTTGACGCTCAACAGTTTGTCGTTTCACAGTTTCCCCACAAACACCTTGCGACAACAAACGTCGTTTATTACACATAGCATAAGTACATTTTATAACACTACAGTATTCGTCACCGTCTTTACACCAAACACCGTCTCGCCTAAACCAAGCGACATTTTTACCACACCTAAAAGATGAGCACCCTGGTGAACAAGATTTTGATTGAGCCATACATACACCTCAAGTTAGTTTCAAAATCTAAACATATCATTTTATATTTGCTAATATTTATTAAACATCAGAAATAATATAAACTTTATTGTAACACCACCACAAAATAACATTATAACCCAGAAGAAACAAGGAAACAGTATAAAAACACAACAAGTACATAAAAACAATTAACATGGAATGTGCAGTATTGGAACAAACAATTCCAGACCCCCTTAAACAAACGCTAAAAAAACAAAAATACCATCTTATAGGCAACCATTCAGCAGTTAAACGCTGCAAATGGCTATATGAATCAATAATAAATGATAGAGTCTGCTACAAAGAAAAATTCTACGGCATAAAAAGCCATCAATGCCTACAAATGACCCCCGCATTATATTACTGCACACAACAATGCCTCTTCTGCTGGAGAGCCCAAAGCGGCGACTTACAAGTCACATGGGACGAAATGAAACTGCCCTCATTAAACCAACCAGAAGAAATCATAAACGCAAGCATCAAAGCACAAGAAAAAATCCTCAGCGGATACAAAGGCCATCCAAAAGTAAACTGGCGTAAACTAACCGAAGCACACCAACCAAAAAATGTAGCAATAAGTCTAACAGGCGAACCAACACTCTACCCAAACATAAGCGAACTTATCAGAACATATCAACAAAAAGAATTCACAGTCTTCCTAGTAACCAACGGCACTCTACCCGAAAGACTAACAAAACTAACCCAAGAACCAACACAAATGTATATCTCTCTCTGTGCACCAAATGAACAACTCTACAAAAAAATCTGCCGTCCACTCATACCCAAAGCCTGGGAATACCTCAATGAATCATTAGAGCTCCTTCAAAGCTTCAAATGCAGAACCGCACTACGAATGACCCTTGTTAAAAATCACAACATGAACAACGTGGATCAATACGCCAAACTAGTCGAGAAAGCCAACCCAACATTTATCGAAGCAAAAGCATACATGCACGTTGGCTTTTCTAATTTACGACTAGGATTTGATGACATGCCCCAACTCGCAGAAGTCAGAACATTTGCAGAAGAACTATCAGAAAAAATAGGGTACAACATAATTGATGAATCCACAGACAGCCGCGTAGTTTTACTAAGCCGCAAAAACATAAACAACAAAAACATACAAGGATAAAACGTCGTTAAAACACGAACTCAAAAAAATGATTCCGACATTTAAATAGATAAATAAGAAGTGGAATTAATTATTTATATTAAGGTGAAAAAGTGACCACCCTTAAAACAGTTCTTGAAGAAATAAAACAGGATCTAATGCAAAAAAACAAACTCCGAGAAGACACACATGAATACATGCGCAAAGCAACCAGCTTAGCCAAACAAGCAATACTTCTAATCCACCAAAAAAAGCAGCCAGAGGCAGAAAAAACAGTTAGAGACGCCACAGAAAAAATTGCTGAACTACAAAAACTCGCCAAACAATATCCTGACATCATCTACTGCGGCATGTTTAGTGATGCACTACAAGAATACGCAGAAGCTAACATTCTCTTGACACTGATAAAAGAAAACAGGTTTATCACACCTAAAGAAATCAATGTACCATCAATCGAATACACACTTGGCCTAGCAGATGTTGTCGGCGAATACAGACGCTTATCCCTTGACACTCTACGAGAAGGAGAGGTAGAAAAAGGGGAAGAGTACCTCAAAGGAATGGATGAAATCTTTATTGAACTTCTCGCACTTGACGAAGCATACATGCTTGTACCGGGTTTAAGACGAAAAACGGATGTTGCAAGAAAAATCATTGAAACAACCCGTGGCGATATAACACAGGAAGTAAGACGAAAAGCCCTCGAAGATTACCTCAAACACTTCAAACAAACACAAATTAAACCCAGGAAAAACAAAAACAAAACCCAATAAAATTACACACCTATAAAATTTGTCTAACTTGTAATTTGACAGTTATCCAACATATGTTAGAGATAGATTTTAGGACAATTAAGGAAAAATATTATCTTAAGGTTCATCTAACATTTAATCAGTGGAATTATATGGCAACATCAGAAATAACGGAAATATCATTTAGTGATTTTGAGAAACTTGACTTAAGGGTTGGAAAAATACTTGAAGCAACACCTATTCCAGAGTCAAAAAAGTTAGTTAAGCTTGTGGTTGATTTTGGTGTAGAGCAACGTCAAGCGGTGGCGGGGATTCTTAAATTTTATACACCTGAAGAGCTTGTTGGGAAGAAGTGTGTTTTTTTGTTGAATCTTCAGCGTCGTATGTTGGCGGGTATAGAGTCTCAGTGTATGGTTTTAGCTGCTGAAGATGATGTGGGTAATGTTTCGGTTTTGCAGCCTGAGAGGGATATCGGTGAGGGCAGTAGAATTGGGTAAAGTCGTTTCCGTTTTTTATTTGTTCGTTTTTTTGTTGTGGGAAAAGTAAATTATTTAGCGTCTGTGTTATTGTAAGATTATTTGTGGAAGGTTTAGTTAATGGTAGTAAATGAAGAAGCGCTTATGTGGGTCGAAAAGTATCGACCAAAAATTCTTAGAGATGTGGTGGATCAGCATGATATTGTAGAGAGTTTAAAGGCGTTTATGAAGAATCCGAAGGTTATGCCCCATTTGATGTTTGCGGGTATACCGGGTACGGGGAAGACTACGACAGCATTGTGTATTGCGCACGAATTGTTCGGTATACAGAATTGGAGAAATTTTACTTTGGAGCTTAATGCTTCTGATGAGAGGGGTATTGATACTGTCCGGGAGCGTGTTAAAGATTTTTCGCGTTATAGTAGGGGCGCGTTTGGTGATGTACCTTTTGCGTTGATCATTTTAGATGAGTGTGATCAAATGACTGGGCCGGCTCAGACAGCTCTTAGGCGTATTATGGAAACTAGCAGTCGTACGTCTAGATTTATTTTGATTTGTAATCAATCTAGTAAAATTATTGAGCCCATTCAGAGCAGATGTGCAATTTTTAGGTTTTCTAGGCTTGATAGAACGGCTATGATAGAGCATTTAAAAGATATAGCTAAAAAAGAGAAGGTAGACATATCTGTTGAAGCTGTTGAGAGAATTGTAGACTATGCTGAAGGGGACTTACGTCATGCTATAAACGCTTTACAGACTGCAGCAGCTTATAAAGATGGGAGTCCTGTAGATGAGAGGATTGTGTCTCAGATTATAGGTGAAGCGAGTCCTAAGCAGGTTCAGCTTATGCTAAATAAAGCGATTAATGGTGATTTTATAGAAGCTCGACGGGTAATGTATGATATTATTGGCACATATGGTTTTTCAGGTACAGAGATTATTCGTCAAATGCAGAAAGAGCTTTTTAAAATTAGTTATATACCTCCAGAACAGAAAGCGGAACTTAGCAACATCATAGGGGAATATGATTATCGTCTAACTCAGGGTGCTAACAGTGATCTTCAGTTAAGTGCGCTTTTAGCTCAATTTGCTAAAGCGGGTAAAGCCTTAGGGGAAAACAGTTGAAAAACGATTTATGGGTCGAAAAATATCGACCAACATCAATTAAAGATATCATAGGTAATGAAGAGGCAAAAACAGTATTTACTGAGTGGTTAGAAAATAAAAGACCCACTAAAAAAGCTGTGCTGCTCTATGGGCCGCCAGGTGTGGGCAAAACAACTCTTGTTAACGCTGCTGCAAATGAATACAAATTTAGAATTATAGAAATGAACGCTAGCGATACACGGTCAGAGAAAGCAGTTAATCGTATAGCAAACCCTGCAACTTCATTTACAGGGTTAGACAAGTTTTCCAGTGAAATTAAAGGTAACATGTTATTTATGGATGAAGTTGACGGCATAGCAGGTAACGAAGATCGGGGTGGAGTTAATGCCATCATCAAAATTATTGAAAACACACGCACACCCATTATAATGGCAGCCAATGACTGTGAACTTGAAAAATTACGCCCCCTAAAAAAACTCTGTCTACTAATCAGATTCCAACAAACCCGCATCCCACTAATTATAATGGCACTTAAAAAAATATGTGAACAAGAACACATAACATATGAATTTGCAGCTCTGGAAAAAATTGCAACAAACAGTCAAGGTGATGTACGCTCAGCAATTAACGATTTACAAGGATTAAGTGAAGAAGGCAAAACCCTAACCGAACAAGACACTTTAGCATTAGGGTCAAGAAGTAAAGACATTAGCATGTATGATACCCTAAAAAGTTATTTTGCTACAAAAAACATTGCAGAAGCAGTATCACTTCTCAATTTCTCAAACGTAGAATATGATGATTTATTAATGGCTATAGGCGATAACATACCTCGTCGTCACAGTAACCCAGTTGATCTTGCAGAAGCATACAATTACCTATCACAAGCAGATGTTTTTCGAGGAAAAATAGGAACAGAAAACTGGCACCTACTAAAATACGTCTACAACAACTTAGCCCAAGCCGCAGCAGTTAACCCTGAATCATACAAACCCTTTGAGTTTATTTCACCACCAATCAGAGTTATCACACTATTTTGGACAAAAAGCAAACGCACCATGTTAAATAGTATCTGCACAAAAATCAGCGCTCAATGTCACATCAGTAAATATGAAACAAAAATGATATACATACCATATCTCAGACTAATGTTACAACAAAAAAAGAAAGCAAACACACTAATCAAGTGGCTAAAACTTACGTCTGAAGAAGTGACCTTCTTAACAAGTTTAAAAATGTTTTAGGAGGAAAATATGGATGCTATTAAATAAAAAAGGCTTCAAACTTCCACGTGTTGAAAAAGAAAAATTCATCACGCTAATACGGTTAGGTCTAGAGTATGATAACCAAAAAATGTTATTTAGTGTAAAAAACTACAATAACATAAACCAGCTACGAGACACTCTACAAGACATTTTAAAATCAGAAATCTCATTTACTCAAACCTGCAACATTTGCAACATAGATTTTGGATGCAGCACCTGTAAATATGCTAAAGCCTGTCCAACAAAAGATTTACCATTTAGTTGTGTATGTAACCAATGTTTACGACCTAAAAAACAAATACAACAACAACTATTCTAACATTTTTCTCAGCCTAAATTTTGAAGTCATATACTACAAAACTAAGCGTAATTATCTTTACTATTTTGCGTTACAACTTGTAACAAATATATCCAATAATGCCTTAAGGGTTTTGTTAGAAATTGTTAGTAATATGCCAAAAGATACTATCAAACAGTAAAATAGGAATACGTATTGTTGTTGAATTTTGGGTTTTTGTTATAGAATCCTTTTAATGTATTTCTGTTATTATTCGTAAGTTCTAAAGGGCAAGACAGTTTGAGAGGGAAAAAGATGCATACAAATATTGGTATATTGGATTTTTGTTACGAGAACTCGTTGATTACTGTTGTTGCTAATCGTAATTTTGCTGAAGTAAAATTGGCTGGTTTAAATGTTGGCCCGTTTGATGAGGGTAATGAGTATCAGGTTTATTATTGGATAGCGAAAGAGTTACAGGCTGTGGGTGTTGTGCATTTGAGGGAGGAGGAGGTTTTGGATGGAAGTAAGTTATACAAGGTGCAGTGGAAGGAAGGCATTCAGGTTCCGGGTATGATTTCTGAGCTACCGCAGGATTTTTATCCGAAGCTTCGCAGGTTTTTGGTTTTTGCTGAGGCTGAGGCTGTTCAGCCTGAGAAAATTCAGGAGTATCATAAAGTTAAGGCGTTAGCAAGGGACATTATTAATTCTCGTCTTAAGAAAATTATAGCTTTATCGTCGGCGTCGGCTCAGAGTGATCAGATATTGAAGAAGTTGACTACTGAAGAAAGGGTTATTTATGAGCAGCTTGGTGAGTTAATTTCTGCTTGGAAAAATCAGATTCTGCAAAAGCATGAGAAGCATTAGGTGTGTGTATGTAAATGGCTAAAGATGTTGTTGATCAAATGGATCCTCAGGAACGTTTTTTGGAATTTTTTAAGATTTTTAAGGTAGATTCTGAGAGGGGGCAAAAAGAGAAGTATAGGGCGAAGCTTGGGCAGCTATCTATTTCAGGGAAGACTAGTATTACGATTAATTTTGATGAGTTATATAGTTTTGATCAAAAATTGGCTGAGAGGTTGCTTAATAATCCTGAAGAATATTTAGAGTATGCTAGTAAAGCCGCGTATGAGCAGTTAAGGATTGAGGATGAGGAATATGCGGGTAAAATAGAGAAAATCACTATACGTATTGCTAAGCTTTTGGGTAAGGAAGCGTTACGTAAAATAGGCTCTAAGAATATGGGTAAATTAATTCTTGTTGAGGGTATTGTTGTTCGTGCTACACCTGTTCGTCCGATGGTTTTGCAGGCGGCGTATAAGTGTAAGCGTTGTGGAACTATGATGAAAATTGAACAAACAGGGCAGTTTCTTAAAGCGCCGCCGGTTTGTATGGGTGTTGATTGTGGGAAAGAGGGACCTTTTGAGTTTGCTCAAGAGGAATCTACTTTTATAGATTCACAAGATTTGCGTTTGCAAGAAAAACCGGAAGATTTGCCGCCGGGTCAACTTCCTAGGGTTTTGGCGGTAAAGTTGGTTGGTGATGAAATTGTGGATCAGGCACGGCCTGGGGATCATGTGTCTATAGTGGGCATAGTTCGTGCTCATGCGCCCTCGTTGGTTGGTATGGGGAAGCTTCGCACGTTTATTTTACAGTTGGAGGGTAATTCTGTTGAGCTTTTAGGTAAGGAGCCTGAGGCTTCACCACCTTCACCTGAGGAGGAGACAAAAATTTTGGAGTTGTCTCGTGATCCTTATGTTCATAAAAAGATCATGAGTAGTATTGCCCCGTCTATTTTTGGAAATGAGCATCTAAAGGAGGCGGTTATGTATTTGCTTTTTGGGGGTGTTTCAAGGAGTTTGCCAGATATGACTGTGAGAGGTGAAATGAATGCGTTAATTATAGGTGATCCTGGCACTGCTAAGTCGCAGATGCTTCAATATGTCTCGCGTATTGCGCCAAGAGGTTTATACACTTCAGGTAGAGGTACCACCGCTGCTGGTTTAACTGCAGCTGTTGTTAGGGAAAAGGGTGGTTCGATGTCTCTTGAAGCAGGCGCACTTGTTTTGGCAGATAAAGGTATAGCATGTATTGATGAAATGGACAAAATGCGTCCTGAAGATCGTGTGGCTATACACGAAGCCATGGAGCAGCACACCGTTTCAGTAGCTAAAGGGGGTATTGTTGCAACTCTTAACGCGCGAACATCTGTTTTAGCGGCAGCTAACCCAGCTTTAGGTAGATATGAACCAAACCGTACAGTATCTGAAAACATTTCTTTACCAGTTACCATTCTTTCACGTTTTGATTTGATTTTTGTACTTCGTGATGTGCCTAACAAGGAGACAGATAGTAAAATGTCAGAGCACATTTTAGAAATACACAGACGTGGTATAAGTCCTGTTGAGGCACAAGTTGACACAGAACTTTTACGTAAATATGTTAGCTATGCTAAAAGTGTATATCCAACATTAAGTACTGAAGCATTAAAACGACTTAAAGAATTCTACTTAGCCATGCGTAAAGCAGACGATTCATCTGAAGGTTCTCCTGTAGCGATTACTACTCGACAACTTGAATCATTAGTTAGATGCGCTGAAGCCAGAGCACGTGTTGCATTGCGTAAGGAGGTAACAGCAGAAGATGCAGAAGCAGCAATAGCAATCATGCAAAAATCGCTACAAGAGGTAGGAATTGACCTATCCAACTTTAAAGTGGACATAGACATCATCATGACAGGTAAACCCAAAAGCATCAGAGACCGCTTCCACATAGTTCTATCAGTTCTAATAGATATGGAAAAACAAACGGGTATAGTAGAAAGAGACACCTTTGTAGCTGAACTAGAAACTAACCACAAAATTCCAAGAGGCGAAATTGAACGCATGATAAGTCAACTACTACGAGAAGGCACCATTTATGAACCCCGCGAAGGATGTCTAAAGAAAACCTAAAACAGACAGAGAGATGAACAACAACACAAAATACAAACAAAAAAGTTTAAACCAACATAAAATCAGAAAACGACTAACAATGAATTCAACAAAGACTACTCTGCTATCGTTAGACAACTAC
>Ga0123354_10009131_pt1 | contig 15145 bp, 9 predicted proteins | sample TergutLab28metaG_2_FD_97872 | JGI IMG/M metagenome (GOLD analysis project Ga0123354, IMG submission 97872) | Labiotermes labralis P4 segment gut microbial communities from Petit-Saut dam, French Guiana - Lab288 P4 | ecosystem: Host-associated > Arthropoda: Insects > Digestive system > Gut ...
ATGTGGGCCGAGTAGCTCAGTCGGTATAGCGACTGACTACGGGCTGGACGGTCCGGGATCGAATCCCGGTGGGGACGAGATTTTCCGCCCGTCCAGACCGGCCCTGGGGCCCACCCAGCCTCCAGTACAATGGGTAACGGTTCTTTCCTGGGGGTAAAGTGCGGCCGGGGCGTGCTGCTGACTACTCACTCCCTTCTAGTGCCGCTGTCACGGAAGAGTAGAGCTATACCTCTACCCACCCTCTGGGCCACACCGGGCCTGTAACAGGATCACTTTACCCTTTTATTTATTATTAAGCAATATTATTATTCACTCTCTAGTTCTATAAATTTTGTTCTAAATATTATATTGCAGGCTTTACGGTGACAATTACCGACACCCAAGCACACGTGATAGCAATAAAAGCTTCTGTTGCTGTCACTGGCCGAAATAACTTCCCTCCTCTCCTCAGTTCGTCAATTTAAATCACAGACGTAACCACATATACCACCTACCTTAACGTTACAAGCCTCTGAACTATGCTCACACAGTTTATTTATACGTTCGGTATAATTACGAAAATAGAGCCTAATTGCCTTCCTAAGCAGCAGGTCTTTAATCTTGCAGTACAGTGAAGAAAACAGCTACACACAGTGCGAAACAGTACATGGCAACAACAACAGTGTGTGCCACCACCCACACGGACATACACCCACCCAGGGGTAAAACCGGAGCGAGCTGGGAACACACTAACACCCGGAGCGCAAGGGACCGTACATCCAAGGTCATTCAGGCCTCCCCGCAACACGACCCCAATCAACAGGAAGGGAGAGGAGCACGCCTCGTCATAATACCAGCGGACCAAAACCTTCAAACTGGACACTATTCACTAGCACTACCATGCCTCTAGTCAGAGTACACCACCACATGTAGAAATTACATTACGCAATAAGGCCCGTATGTAGAGATCTCTGCACCACGTGCGCGCTCAATGTATATAGTAGGACCTTAAGTTAAGTTCTCTGGAAGACAACCTGAAGATGGCCAGTGAAGGCCGAAACATGTAGTTGTCTAGTGTAGCCATTAAATACACCTTAATTGACATCGTTATGTTTGACTACATACCCTTTCCAATTTCCAAGCAGGTCTTGATAATGGAGAATCTGAATATTTAGTTCGAGGTTAAGAACTCAGTTTCTAAATATCTGTAACATGAAATTCATTTATCTCGGTATTTAACCAACCTGATGCACAAAATTTGTTTCACAGTAAGTTTTATTTCATGTCTCTACACGTTTCGAGCACATGTGCTCATCATCAGGAGGTCAAAATTGCATTCATGTGACGTGAGGGTTTGCGTCGGTAGGGTGAGTCACTTGTGCAGCCACAGCAGCTGCAGCTGCACTTCAACAAACCGTGACGACCCACAACACTTATCCTCTGAGTGAAAACTTGTTCTATGTCACGTATTTATGGATGACTAAGTAGCCTAGCCAGGATTCAAACCGAAGCCTTGGAACGAAGCCAGATGAATTTTTACAGACAAGCCGCAGCGGGAGTTTCAGTGCGGCGGATCAGGTCCGCCCCTTCGGATTGCAAGCCTACCGGGTGATTCACAAAGTAAATTGTTACGTTAAAGTCCCCACTGCAGTCGGTCATATCTTTCGCTGCTTAAGCGCTCAAACACACGTTCTGCAAAACGATGTGTTTTTGACTTCAAGCGCAGCAAACCAGATCTTTCCAGTGACAAAGAAAAATTTTGAAAAGGCCACAAATTTCAATACGATCGATAGGTGGCAACAGATATGACATGCTGGCTAATAACACGGTACACAGACTGACTAGCAGAAGGCAGCCCCACGGAAGGATAACTTCCTCATTTGTGGCGGGAATTGTGTGGAAAATTAGTGGGACGCCATTAGAGTTAAATCTAACAGTGGAAGGGATCCGCTCCTCAGTGATACGACGTCGCGTTACTAACTTATAGGTCGCGACGCTGCAAAAAAAAAAAAAAAGACCTGACTAAGATGGGAGGCTACTGTGTGTTCTGGTAGGCAGATCACCTACATCCTATCACACAAAGTGTTTGCATGGAAACTAAATACTATTTACTATTCCTGCCACATTGATATGTGAGTATAGGTTAGCTCGAAAAAGATTAGATAAAAACTTCACATTCAGTGAATGCTGTACTACACTGGCTCCAAGAGCAAATCTTGAGAACTTACAAGTGCAGCGACATAAAGGTTGCATCGACGTTCTCATGTCACGACGTTGCTAACGTGCTTATAAAAGCGAGTCTGTCTAGACGAGGTTCAGCAGTGGTGTCGGGCGTATTCAGCGACATATAATGAAAAATGAATTGCTACTGGCAGTACGCTAGGCAAGGCAAAAGGACCGGCTGTATGCTGCACACCAACAATATTCCACAGCAGTGTTTCCCAAACCTCTTTGCTCGCGGACCCCTTTTGGCCTCGAAAAATAAGCAAGGATCCCACATCCTTACCTACGTAAATATAATGTCCGGATGATACGTATCCAGAATTTAGAATTAATATCTCATAAATAATTTTAGATAACTACGAATACATACCAGTGGCACGCGCAACAATGCATTGCATGAACTGACCTTACATACTGACTGTCGGTCGCTTCGTTTGGATACAGGTGGTTTCTTAATACGGAGAACTCGGCAATCCATTATCGTGTTAACAACAGCCTTCCGTTGGGCCCTATTCTGCGGGTTTTCAATGTACACAACATACATTCACACTTATTTTATTTATAATACATTTTAATATTATCCCCTAGCCATACCAAGCTCTCTCAATTGATCTATACACTTTTTTCGCTTCAAAATTTAAAAGAATTTCTCCTACTACAACTAATAATAACAGTAGTAGTAGCAGCGGCGGTACTAGTAGGAATCTTAGCAGCAGCAATAATAATAATAATAATAATAATAATTCGGCTTGAAATGATGGAAACTAAGTCGTCGGAATAATTCGACTGACACCCCGCTAAACATACAAAGTCCCCCACTTCTTTTCAAAATACAGTACTCTTACAACGGTTCCTCAGCTGCGGGCCGCGAAATCGAATACCAAACCACAGGGGAAAAATCGTCGTGAATATGGCGTCGGTGCAGCGACTGTATGACACTGAAAACCACAAAATTCGGCCACGAAAATCCATAACACTTGACAAATAGCTTACAGTGCGTAACAAACCACACATACGTGATGTATGGGACAATAGAGATACAAATCCACGCATTCTTAACTTCGCCAATAAGAGGAGGGGATGAACCAGCTGTTTAGCCCCTGCTGATTTGGAGGCTGTGTGCAGCCAAGGGTTGGGCGATCTGAATGTTGTACACGCCTAAGGCCGTGGCTACATAGGAGCCAGAACCGACACAACACAACAGTCTGGACAGACTCCAGACAAGAAAGTAGCAATCAACCAATATTACTGAAACCGATCCGACTGGAATGTTGTCTCCCAACAACTACCGACTGTCTGGCCCAACAAAGTGAGTTTGTTTCGAACCGAAAGCCTGGCCAGACACCTGTTGCAGTTTGGATAGGATACCAGTGTCGTTGCACTGAACAAATGCTCATTCTGTAATATTCTCTGAACTTATCAGGAAATTCTGTAAATTATCTTGCATATTTTCAAACATTCTCCCTCAATTCTTGATTCCCAAAGCTGATACATCCACCGTCTTCTTCTGTTCGCGTACTTCAACAGACGTTTTCTATCCTTCAGAAAAAATTCGTCCCACTCATCATCCACCGCGTACATCGTGTACCGTTCACATCACTTACAATAAGCAGAGAACAAGTCCTTTTGTAGCTACAAGTCTGAACAGACATGTCGGATTAAAGTAGCCACATATGTCTGGCGATGTATGCCCAAACAAATGTTGGTTTGTTGTGTTGTGTCGGTTCTGGCTCTAATGCCGCGGCCTAAGCTCCATCAAGAATAAGCTTGTACAGGGACAGCAGAACTATCTTGGAATAAAAATAACTGAGTCCATTCAAACTCTTTCCAATTCATGATTCGTAATCACAGTCCCATATGACTGTACATCAACCAAGCACTTGATATACCGTCGTTAAAGAAAGAGAAAGTTTACAGGGCTTTTGGGACGTTAAACAGGCAACTGAATTGAATGATAAACAACGCTGAAGTATCAAAAGCCCTCGTAATGTCAAAATGCGACAAACTCAAATTAGAGTACTCGGAGAAAAACCTGTTCTAGTGCCACTTTGTACACCATAAATCTCAGACGGGCCGGCCCGAGATCGAAACCGTGTCTGCGCGGTGAGATGCCGGAGACCAACCGCCTGACCCATGGCACGGCCAAGTTGTCCCTGACGTTCATATAAATAACATACAGAAATTCAGTTCCTACCTCACAGAGCACAGAGGTGTTCTTTATAAAGACCGATGGATTCATGCTATTTCGGACACCATCGCTGCCTTTGTATCACACAGAACACATAAATGCGCTGTGTGGCAAACTGCAGGATTTCTTGATGTTTCAGCAGGTGTTAATTGAACCCATCGTTACTGCTCGGCTTTAGCATTTCAGTACAAAGAACGCATGGCAGGAAAAGTACTTATTCTGTCATGGGGGCCTTGGCCTGTCATAGGAGGGTTACTGACTGATAGAGTACACATGTGTTGCATGCAAAAAACACATAAATCTGTTAAATTCCGACCCAGTTTGTTCCAAAACATTTGCATGGTTCAGTGAAGTTTATGCACTCAGATAACATTCTCAGGAACAATCCACTGATGCACAGTGTCTACAGCCCATCTCTGTTTTCCCAGATTCTCGAAATCGTCCAGTAAACGGAACAATGGTAATTTTTCATAGAGCTAGAGGGAAACGTTTCCGACATGAATAGTACCATTTGTTTACGTAAGGTCAGTGAAACTAGATCCCCTTTCCTTTTTCACGTGTGGGTCAGAACCTTTCCGCGATATGCGGCACCACTGGAACAGCGTGTGTGTGGCGGGTGTACAGAGGCGAGGAGCACAAGGGGGAACTCTTACACCGTTATCACTCGCCTTGACTGAGAAGACAGAGACAGAACATGTAGATAAGTGACTGTTGCACGTTTCCCAAAAATCAGAGACATTTCACCAGTGAAAAACAGAACAGAATCGCGGCCGTAGTTTCCGAAACTGGCGGGAGATGGAAACATATGCGTACAGCACACAAACACCACCTGTTGGTATGTTGTGAAACTATGTTGTCTCGAAGGGGTATAATGGTGTCCTACCGATACACATTGTACATGTTAACACATACACACCGCCTGTTGGTGAACAGTGGAACTAAATGGAATCCAAGGGCACGTGGATTAATTGGCTATTATTGTTTTTTCGTTCTTCACGCTACCAACACATAATACAGCTACAGATAAATGCCCGTAGGCTTGCTTTCTAAGCACAAACTATTACTGCTTTACCTTTAAGGAAGAATGTCACTGTGCTTAATCAACACGCCGTGACGACGTACGTGGGTACGAATACATGCATTTTTAACTTAGCAGTAGAACGACATACGTTATCAGTTTCACGACCTGCCGTCTTTGCCCCACAAGAAACAACTCCTGGTACCCACTGGATTTGGCGTCGGAAGAATCACAGAGTCAGTCTGGCGGCAGGTTATGAGCTTTTCGAAGGTAAATTCGAAGTCATTTCGGCCCATGAGAAATAATGTTGAAACTGCAGCACCGATTTCAATATAACTCAGCATGGTTGCTGTGGATCGGCATTCCTGAAACTGGGGTACGGGTACCAAGAGCAGCTTAACAATAGCGCCAAAATTATCATTTTCAGATGTCTCATTGACAACTATTGTCTGCGAGTGTCACTTTTATAGTGAAGCTTCTCACAACAAACTTGTACACGACAGGCAAATATTGTCGTTTTTCATTTATATCGAAAAAAAATATTAATAATGAAGAGGTGCATTTTAAAAAATCATATTTTCCTTGGCGTCCAGTAATTTTTTTAACTCTGTAAGAGAGGTATAGTGGACAACAATGCCAACGGCTGCTGTCAGGAAGGAACAAATGGGTTCCTGAAAAGCTAATAAGAAGCGTAAAAAATATTACATAGGTGCAGTGGCGTACCGAGGGGAGGGGGTTTGGGGGTTCAAACCCCCACCGCCCCCAAAAAATTCCGAAAGCCCTCCAAAATCGTGCCAACCCGATTGTGAAAACTGTTTAAAATTGCTGAATTTAGGACGTCAACACCCCAAGATTTTCGGAAAAAAGGCAGTAAAATTCTAAAACTACCTAGGTTCGCAATTGTTTTACATTAGCAATGATAAATAAATTGGTTGTCATCATAAATAGTCTTAAAGTACTAAAAATTAAGAAAATTTACTATATGAAATGAAATGTCTTGTACCAAATTACACCTGCCTCCAGAACCCCCTGACTAGGGGGCTACCGCCCCCAGATCCCCGTTCTCTCTGTCCTCAACTGAATTTGTTGAACCCCCTCCCCCCCGAACAAAATTCCTGGGTACGCCACAGCATAGGTGTAATATTTTGCGTTCGGTTTTTTTATTCAGCGTAATTTCAGCTAAACAGAAACCATTTATGTTCCCTCCTGATTCGTCAAATACAAACTCTGTCGAAAAAAGATTTCTAACTGTACGGCCGGACTCAATGAGGTCCATAATTTAGGTCACGAATGCTGTACCTGTGTAAGACACGAAAGCATATGGAGGTCAGAATGTACCGATCCACCCATTCTTAGCCCCGGTATTAGATGAAGTGAACTGTCAGATTTACGTTCCGGCCGCATTGCTCCCAGCGAAAGCACCCCCGGTGTCCATCCACACTTTATGTAAAGTACAAACTGACTAACTAACTAACTAACAGTTCCGGAGGAAGTTACCGAAACTTCACTTCAACTGCGACTAAAATATGCCTCACATTAGACTGATACAGAGTACAACGAAATTCAAACATATAAATTTTTGACAACAGTTTTACGTGGGTTTTGGCAATTATATTTATCAGAACTTTTACCTTTGTCACAGACAAACAACACAACAACACGACTTTTCGGAAACCAGCTGTTTTCTTTACCAGGTTAAGTAACACTTAGTGTTACTTCACTAGAAGGCGGAAACTGGTAGTTAGTGTTACTTCACTAGAAGGCGGAAACTGGTAGTTGGTGTTACTTCACTAGAAGGCGGAAACTGGTAGTTAGTGTTACTTCACTAGAAGGCGGAAACTGGTAGTTAGTGTTACTTCACTAGAAGGCGGAAACTGGTAGTTTCCGGAAGGTCATGTTGTTGCGATGTCGTATGTCTGTGACAATAATAAAACACCTGATAAATATAGTTGAAAAGACGGAATTCGACCAACAACGTGTAAAACTCTTACAGACACTCGCACTTAGTTCCAGAGATGATATTCTTAGACAGACTGGAAGACGTGACCTCCCAATTACACACTCATTTAATTTACTCAGTGCAAAAAAAAAACCCCGCGTGACTCCTAATGAGCAACCTAAGTTCAGTCCGTGTTAAGTTCTTCGCTTTACGTCGGCCTTTCTGAGGACGACAAAAGGCATTTCGACAAGTTTACAAAAAGCTAGGCCATCGAATTTCGCACATAAGTCGACTCGTCATCGATAAACTCAAATCAGATTTGTACACTTCTCGAAGTTGACTGGAATTTTGTTACTTCATATTCTATAGAAGACAACCGAGCGCATCAACCCACTGGGAACATAACAGCCATTCACCTGGTCGAATAATTCCTTAATTATATTAAGCGTCAAAGTTCATTACCTTCCTTACGAAAGCTCAACACGTCTCAACTGACACTCTTCGCGTCACATTTATCCCGTTCACAAACCTCCTTCCCTAAAATGCATCTCAACATTAATTTTCTTTCTATCCATAGAGTGTTTCTCACCAAATTACATAACATGTGCCCCGTCAGTCCCATCAACTTACATAAGAAGCGCCTTGACAGTTTAATGTACGCAATTTCAACCAGCCATTTCTACCATCACTTCAGGACCCCACACCAAACTGTGTTGCACACATAATGCACCCACGTGAAACTTTCGTGGCCCTTCTGTTTGGCTTCTAACGGTTTTATTGTGAGATGTCTTCCAAAAAGCTTTATTAGAATCGATTTAACAGCTAAACTGAGGGGCGCGAGAGCTAAATAGGACATTGCTTGCACAACACACACCACACACCACACACACACACACTCACACATTACTCATGAAGCAAACAGCGTTCATTGTCGACCATACTGGTTCAATACCATTACCGGAGAACTGTAGGTCTACTATCAAAGGGGCTACACAACGCAACAGTCCTTTCAAACCGTGTGGTAACCATTTGTACTGCCAGTTTTAACATTACAAATTCTGTCATCTTGCTCACACAATGCTTTTATATGTTCCGTAAGATTCTAACGATAAACAGCCATTATTTCGTGATTTCAGGCCTCCGCCGCGATGTAAATCAGATCTTCTTGACTCTTGAAGGTCGAACCAATTGGCTGTCCCGAAACGTCGGTAATAAATTATTATACGCTGCGTCAAATCTCAAAAGAGCGCAGGTTTACATCTCGGCCATTATTTCCGCACACAGCATTAAACAAGTGTTACGCCTATTGGAAGTACACCGTGTTCTCTGTGAGGTACGAACAGAATATGTATGTACGAGTATAATCTTTAGTCTTCAAAGTGTTGACGGGGTTCTTCAATTACTGTATTTTACGTGTTAACATTTGACAATATGGCGAAGATGCTAAGCTCTGAGCTCATGGGTGACAATGACGGTACTCGGAATCAATATCCAAACTGTGTACAGAATTAGATATCAAAATTTTATATCTATCGATGTGTAGCCCATTCCAGCCCCACTGCATTAGATTAAGAATTGAAGGACTGGTATCACAAAGTCATTGACAGATGTTCTTGTTCGCCATATCAGTATCGGCCTACTTCATGATCAGAACGTTAAAACTGATAATAGTTTTGATATTTACCTAATGTTATGTGTGCCTTCAGGCTTTCGCAGGAGCGTAGTTGAGAACTGAGCTCATTTGGGCTATTACGCAGCGAGAAATGGTAAATCCTTCCGACGTTTCGGGTCAAATCTTGGATTCTTTGCCTTTGAAGACAGGATCTACAGGTTGTCCCGAAACATCGGTAACGAATTACCACTACTCGCTGCTTAATATCCCAAAAGAGCGAAGTTCTTACCTAACGCTACATTCATCTGTTGCCAACAGTAATTCTTGTAGGTCTTTAAATTAAACGAAATTCTAACGGCTATTTATTGGTAAAGAAAGGTCAATAATGTAGCAAAAACAGTGAGGATGTGCAGAGCAGTTGCACTGAGGGTTACAGCAATATCTACACACAGGCACAAACACAAGGGGGAATTCCAAAAATGTTTCCAAGTTCCATACCTCGCCCTTCACAACCCACACAGCGCATACATAAATATTCTCAATTAGACAGAGAATAACAACAAATTATGTATAGTAGATTATCCAGACATCTTTACTTTTCGTTTATATTTAGTTACGGCCACCACATATAAGCGTAGTGTTTGATCTTAGCACAAAGTAATTGTGGGTGAACCAAAAGACAATTTGAGAGTATAAACGAGCGTCTGGAAAATTCGAAGTGCATGACCGATAGAAAGTCAAGTCGGAGAATAAGAAACGAGTGGCTGAAGTGTAGAGTGGCTTAATGAAACGAGTGGCTGAAGTGTAGAGTGGCTTACTGAAACGAAAACGGAGGGAAACTAATAATGAATAGAGCAATAAGATTGAGTGGAAGTGGTTTGCCTCAGCGAGGGCAAGAAACCACAAAATACCTAGAACAATGGTACAAGAACACACAAAATAGAGTCTAAAACCTGGGGAAAAGTTAATGTAGGGAATATATATAGATGATTAGAAAGTCTCAGTAAGAGACATAAAAATTGTGTATAATGATCAAAGTCTGTGGTGAAGCTGACGGCGTTTGTGAAGAACGTGTAGGAGCCTGGTTTTCAAAATATCAAGTACCTGCATTAAAGGGAACCTGCCTGCAACGGAAAAAAACTTCCTGTCCCGTGTGATTCTGCTATTGGCAGGATTCACTGTACGAAAGAGATAAATGGGCACACTTGGTCCATATTCGGTACACATAATAAGAAGCGCAGTTCTTGCATACGCTTTCAGATCCAGAAAATCAGGATTAATTAAACAAGACAAGCAATTTTTCTCAGTATTTAACGAACTTGATGCACAAAATTTGTTTGACAATAAGTTTTATTTCATGCCTCTACATGTAGAGGCATGAAATAAAACTTATTGTCAAGCAAATTTTGTGCATCAAGTTCGTTAAATACTGAGATAAATATACTGAGATGCACGGTCAACAAAACGTCAAAAGACAGGCAATGTACTGTACGTATAACGTAACATTGAGGGGCGTTCGTGCAGACATAGTTGCCGTCGCACAGCAATAAGTACTGTGTAATCTGAGTGTGTGTTTGTAGCCTTAGTTATCCAGCATGCAATGTGCATGCGTCTTACTTGTCATCTGTGGCCCGCCCGGCTTTACAATATTTTTCCACATTTTCTCATAAACTGCACGATTTTCGGGAAAAGTTCCTGAATACAAAGTATGTGTTTTGCTTTTCTTTAACACGTTTATTTGAAACATTTCTCATTCTAAGAATAAATGAGCGGCATGTTATAGTAATCATATATTCGTCTTCATGTGCAGTACCGGTTATTCTTGTCCGGTTGCAATGAAACTTGAATTTTCTCGACAGTTTTCGAAATTTACTCAAATATAAAAGAAGTGTTACGGGATACACAAGGCTGGATAAAATAAGAAGCGAAGTCATTAGGAAAGAACTAGAGATTTCTGGAATACAAGACGTGAGACTCAAATACAAATAAAACTGGATCAACCACCTTGAAAGAATGGACAACACAAGACTCCCGAAACGCGCCATCAACTACAAACCTCGAGGAAGAAGAGATCGTGGACGCCCCAGGAAACGATGGCAATGCGTCGATGCCGGAACAGGTCAAACGACCTAATCCATGGAGGAAGATGATGATGATGATAAAATCTCATGAATATCCGTCTAGTGGGAGCCGAGTTGTTGCAAGTGGACGGACAGACAAGACGAAGCGAACAGTCTCTCTTCGCAATTTTGCGAATGCGCTTAAAAAGCTGCTTTCTTTTGTGCCATCCTATCTTCCTGGCCGCCCTTATCTTTCAACACGTGCATTTCAGCGTTCAGTACCACATTCCTTCACGTTTTGTTAGCTGAATGTACGTATCTGTGTGCTGGGGAGCGATGAGCTGTAGGCTAAGTCGGGGGGAGCCATTTTTCGTCCCTTATCTGTTTCGTTTCCACAGTCACGAGACACAAGGTGTAACGCCGACACTCCCACCGCCGTGACTATTTTATGGTTAATATGATTTACACAAGGCTGTACAAACATACGTACGTACACTCCATGTTCCGTCCAGAGCAAATATTTCAGTGTAGAAAACTACCACACAAATGTTTCTTTCCATCACGGCCTCCTAACTAACACTCACAATATGCGAGTCTCTATTACAATTACACCTAAAGATATAACAGCCTATATAGCAATAATTATTCAACAAGATGCAATAGTATACAGTTTATTTATATCTGTCAATTGGTCTACATGTTTCGGGTGGTATTTCACCCATCATCAGGAGCTCATATCGCTGTATCTGCAGTATCTGGCATTAATGAGACCGTTATTGCTACCTGTCGTGAACGTGGCTGTTTGGGAACTGGTTTAGGTACACTCGTGCGAGTACACCTAAACCAGTTATATGTTATGCGGTGGTGTGGCAGCATGTCATGTTGCCACACCACCGCACAACATATAACGACGTAGTTTTTACCGAATCTTAACATAAATATAATTTTACCTAGGCTCTAGTGAAGGCTCCCTGATGATGGTCGTAGACCGAAACATGTAGGAGCAAGTCAAAGTGATTTTTAATGTAAAATTTAAAACTTTGTCAAGATTAATAAAGAGTGAATTTGTTGGTGTATGGACTTTACAGACATCAAAATGCACGGTACAACGATAAAAAATTTAAAAAATAAATAAACCAACGATGTTCATCTGCTCTATGAATAGCAAGTTTTCGTAGCGTAATTGGTGATACTGCATGAACATTACGTGACTGGATTTACTTTTACATTTTTTTTATTAAGTTTTACTTTACGTCAGTATTAACAAACAATTTTCAGTCGACAACAACTATTGACTTAATGAATAATGTTGATATAACTACATGATTCGGCTAACTATAAGCAATCTTCAGTCTATAAAGTACTTAAAATATAATATACAGCACACATAATAAAGCATATCGCAAGTTAAAGTCACGATTGAGCTTATCTTGCTATACAAGATAAGCTCCAGTAGGTGTTTAACACTTTGATTGATAACAAAACTTGTGTTCAGACTGACCTTGCATGATAATGAATGGAAATTTTTACCGACTTTTCGGGGCATGTCGGTCCCATCGTCAAGTGTCAATCAGTCAAAATAGAGCGGAGACCTCAAATACACTGGGGAGGAAGCGTGACATCTCGCAAATGCGCCAGGAAGATTAAAACTGAAATTCCAACTGTCATACAATTATGAGTCAAAATTTACCTAGTGTGCGTCAGATGAACAAAGTAGAAAATACGAAAGTGAAGTAATAACGTAGGAATGAAAAGTGGCGGGACGGTGTACGTAAAGAAAAGAGAGAACGAAAGAAACAGGAAAGAGAAAAAAAACTATGAAAAACTAAAGAACATGAAGAATATTCCAGCTCCTATAATAATCTGAAGACCATTTTGAACCGTTCCCGTAATTTATAAACTCCTAATCCTTACGTTTCTGCACGATTGCACAGTGCACACGTCAATATTTGACCAAAGCTGGCTTCCAGCGAAGTTACTCACGGGAAGTGGACTCGCCCACTCCCTGCCCCTTAAAGCAGTAACCCACGAGACAGTAGACTCGTTTGAGTTGTATACGTTACAGGCGCCACTAATAACCGTAATGAGTCAACACACTCGAAAGGCGGACAGCGTATGTTCCGCCTCGTACACCGAGGCAATAAATGGAATGACGTGTTTCCTATATTTTATCTGCTGTTGTGTACAGCTCACTAGGTCTTACGTGTTGTAAATGTAGATATTGTACATGCGTCAAATGAGAAGCAAACATGACGTATGGCGAGTTGAAAAGCACCGAGCAAGAGAAGGACGAAGCGTATACGAGGGCAGGCAACCCATGCTGCAGGCTACATCCGGCAGCAAGGATTAAAGACAACGAAATTAAGCAGTCCAACTTAATACTCGTAAGTCTTCCCTATCAAATATGTACATTTGATAATAACCCGGTAATAGTTTAGGCTAATGTCGTTATCAGTTTCTGATCACCAGACATAAGGAGAAAACCTTGACGAGGAAGTTCACGCTTCCCATATAAACAAACCTAAGTAAACAGACAGCGAGCCTCACCAGACTGTTCCTTCCCGAATTCTACAAGACACAGTCATCGTGTGAGATAATACAACACGCGCGTTCCCGCAGGGCAGCAACAACATGGATACACTCCGGCTTCACTAGCAAATAACCCAAGGATGAATTAGATGGTAACGGGACCTGTTTTAACTGGTAAACGCCAATACACTATTTATAAAATAATTTTAAATGTTTTTTAACCACTTAGTTACACATCTCGCACGTTTACTTTCCTAGACAGATGATCTGGCTTAAGTATCTCACTGATGTAAACACACTGGGATCCCAATGTGTGCACAACATCCTGTGACTTAACTTGTAAAGAATAGGCCTGAAGATGACTGTTCAATAGTCGAAACATGTAGCCTATGTAATTACATTGTGTAATAAAAAAACAGTTGTGCTGACGTACACTATTAATATCATAATGATAAGTTTTGCCTCCACTTAAATAGAAAATGAACGGGAAAAGATATTTTAATGAGATAAAAAAGAAATATGCCTAAATCAATTATTTTCAAAGCTGCATAATTATTTTTCTACAAAATCACCACGCACTTCAATACACTTCCACCAACGCTGAAGTGGTTTTTTAAATCCGCCCTTTACAAAAATTGGTGTTTTGTTTTTGAAACCATTTCCTCACTGCAGACTTCACCTTACCCAGCGTCTTACTGTACTCACATCAACACACTGATCACCATAAACGGTTTGCATTCGTCTGTGAATTTCAATTGGACGAACTTTTCCCGCGGTTAAGAAATCAATAACAGCACGCTGTTTGAACCGGAAGTCTGAAAACAGCTTAGCAACTTAGCAACAGATTTACAATCGATCACGCTCGATTTTAATGCTTTCATAAGGACACGGATTAACAATGAAAGTTGGCACTTCAAAGTCTTAATCTAATACAGTGTTACATCAAGAGTATAAAAAAGGTCCCTTCAATGCAGTCTAAAGGGAACCGAGACTTTCTTTGGTTTATTGCGTGGGATGATGGGGGGCCTTAGTAGGTTGGGGACACGCGCAAAAACGTAGGTACGAAGGAGTGGGTTTTCATGGAGGAAATAATATTACAGCCGATATCTGTACACCTATCTAGAATTTTAATGTTTAATTAAAATGTTTGAATATAGTTCCTTACTTACTTACTTACTCACTCCATGGAGCAGAGTCCTTCTGGAGAAGCTAATCGGTTTTCAGCTAGTCAAGAAATTCCCCGCATTTTATGGAACCTGAAGGTTCATTACCGCATTCACAAGTGCCCGCCACCTGTCCCTGTCCTCAGCCAACTCGATCCAGTCCATAACCACACATCCTACTTCCAGAAGTTCCATCTTAATATTATCTTCCCATCTACGCTTGGTTTTCCCAAGTGGTCTCTTTCCTTCAGGCTTCCCCCACCAAAACCCTGTATAAGCTTCTCCTCTCCCCCATACTTGCTACATGCCACGCCCATCTCATTCTTCTCGATTTTATCACCCGCACAATATTGGGTGAGGAGTACAAATCATTTAGCTCCTCGTTATGCAATCTCCTACATTCCCCCGTTACCTCGTCCCTCCTAGGTCCAAAT
>Ga0123354_10009133_pt1 | contig 15142 bp, 1 predicted proteins | sample TergutLab28metaG_2_FD_97872 | JGI IMG/M metagenome (GOLD analysis project Ga0123354, IMG submission 97872) | Labiotermes labralis P4 segment gut microbial communities from Petit-Saut dam, French Guiana - Lab288 P4 | ecosystem: Host-associated > Arthropoda: Insects > Digestive system > Gut ...
CTCACCCATACGCGCCACATGCCCAGCCCATCTCATTCTTCTCGATTTTATCACCCGCACAATATTGGGTGAGGAGTACAAATCATTTAGCTCCTTGTTATGCAATCTCCTCCATTCCCCCGTCCCTCCTAGGGCCAAATATTCTCCTCAACACCATATTCTCAAACACCCTCAGCTTCCTTTCCTCCCTCAATGTCAGCGACCAAGTTTCACACCCATACAAAACAACAGGCAAAATTTTACATATAGTTCTATATATCTTGATCTTTAAGTTTTTGGATATCAACCTGGAAGACAAAGATTCTGCACCGAATAATAGCAAGCATTTCCTGACCTCAATCTGCTCTTAATTTCTTCTGGAATAAAATTTTGATTTATTAAAGTTGTTCCCAAATATTTAAACTCTTCCACCCTCTTGAATGTACTATTATCAATCCTCACACTGTGATTTCGTCCTGCATTCTGATCTCGAGACATGATTATGTACTACTGTACTGGTGTTTACTGCTGCAATATAAATATATACACATTTTATGAATGCCTCTCTGAGACCACTATTGCAACAACACACTCTGACAGCATCTGTATTTTCTAGAAAATATTTAACAATTTTGACAAAACACACAAATATCTATGTGATAGAATTAGGGCTTGTGCCAGCTGTGCCATAAGAAGCTTGTTTTAATCTTTTGCATAATGGGCATTAAGTATTTCACTTAAAATCATTTTCCTTTTTGTCCCAGTTTGGTGAGGTCAGTAAAAGTAGCATACCTCACCATTATTCAACAGTGAACAAATAGTTACAGTTTGTGTGTGTTCAGCAACATAATTTAGGTGTCCTTGAAACTATCCTGACAAAAAATAGTTTATCTATTTATTAAGTCCATATAGTTACACAGTAACATTAGACTTGTCAATATGCAGGAAGTCATGAGTAACAACCCAACATGGAAAATGTTAATAGTCATGATGCCATTACTATAACACTTATGATTTACAGTATCACACTTTATGACTTACCACCAACATCTCTGTATATCTCCACATCTTCGTCATATATGTTGTAATATGGATCATACTGAGTAGGGTTGTAACGCTGAGAGCTGTTATAGACATTTGGGCTGGCAGGTACTGCTGGCTGCTGGATATATGTTGCTGGGGTAACACTTGGTTCCACCCTGCAGGTCAATAGCTCTCTGTTATTGTGACTTCTTCTAAAGACAGGGTTTTCAATTTAATTGCTTTCATTTCAGTGTATATAAATTTAATTTTGGCCTGCCTACTCAAATACTGTACCTTCCTGAATATAAGACAAGAATGGTTTGTACTCATCTGGAAGTAGGCAGTGACCTTGTAATCACAAACAGAGTTAAACAACTTTGGTATAGCTGTTTTCCTAATGTAATCTTATATGCAGGGTTGTCTTATATTCAGGTAGACGTGGTGTATCAGTTCTTTCCTAAAACTGCAAACTCTTTCTTCCTTCTCCTCAGAAATTGTGAAGTGAGAAGGATGGAGCATATTCTGCTCCAAGACTCATCAGTATTTCATAAGAACTGGTATTTTGATGTTACTTGGAAATGCAGACTATATTGCAAGTGGCTACATTTTGTCTGTGAATTTTTCATGAATTTAATATCTTTGTGCTTATTTTTCTGAATTGCATAGGTTGAAAGAAAAGCACATAAAATACAGCATAAATGTTCTTATTAGTAATGTGACAACACAGGATGTAGTTCTGTTGTAGATATTTTTTGTAGTCTGTATTTGATCTAATTTTATGAGTTTTACGGGGGTGCGGATGAGTCCTTAGCCCAACCAGGTAGGAAACAAGCTACACCTGTCAAAATTGTGATGTGCAGAGGAATGGATTGATTTGGCTAGGGTAGGGACAGGTGGTGGACTCTTGTGAATGTGGTAATGAACCTCAAAGTTCCATAAAATGTGGGGATAGTAGCTTGTTTCCTTCCTGGTTGGGCTAAGGACTTATCAGTATAGTTATATGAAATTTGGTATAAATTCACATGTTGCAGCTGAACTGCTTAGTTTTGACAGTTTACCAAAGAGCTCAACAAAACGCTGTTGTCTTTTCAGATGGCTAGCGGTGCAAGAATGGAGACTGACCCTGCCTCCATCACTTGGTGACTGAGAAGTCACACCGTTGCATATGAACTCCGATAGAGATTTTACTGACCCCTGACATTCCTGAGTTCTTAGAAATTGTTGCAATTCACAAACACTCTGCATATATGTCAGTACTGAAATGTTATTCTGGTTTGTTATTGTTTCTGGAAGCACCTGTATAATAAACCTGTGCTTTGGGCTCACTCCTTTACACATGATCCTGGGTTTGTGGTTTCTGTCACAGATTCATAATTTGTGATTTGCTACTGTACCTTTGTGGTGCTGTTGTCATGATACTTCCCAGTGGTTTCTTGTTCAGTCTGTTGACACTATCTTGTAATGGTCTTTCAAATGATTCACTCTGGTCATTGTCTGGGTATGCTTCAGTTGAAGTTACGTCGACTCTGGTCTTTGTTGGTCGTCTAAGCCGTCGTGGTATTTCTGGTGCTTGGCTGCTTGTGGGTGAAGGAGATTTCAATGGAGAACTATATCTGATGTCTAGGTCATTAGAAGGCAATGTGGTTGTATTAATGATATTTTCAGCAGTACTTGGCAGGGACGTTGCTTGTGGTCTGTTGCCTCGTCGTACATTTAAACTAGGATGGGTTTTTGAAGGTCTCTGCTGTATAGTATAGGTTGCAGGTGTAGTGTGGTCAGCAGCAGATGGAGTGTGTTTAGTAACCTGAGTTATGAATCCAGGTGGTCTGGAAATTTTATTTGCTGGCCGTCGACGTCTTGATTTCAGACGGGTGGTGTTGGAGGTTGTGGTGGTAGTAGTGTTTGGATGGTAAAGGATTAACTCCGTGACAGGATTCTGGTTAACACTCACAGAACTGGGGTCGAAGTATACATTTTCACCTGAAGTTCCATGCTGTATTTTAAACATTGTCTTTGCTATATCGTATATCGAATCTAAAAGCTCATTTGTTGGTCTTGTGCTAGTCTGAACCCCAGAATATGTTACAGGTGTAAATGAACTCTGTGTGTCATATATATTAGTGAGTTTTACAGTTGTATATTCTGGAAGAGTTTGTGGGGTGAGATCTAATTCTGAATTCAGCCTGAACCCGGAATTGTTTTCTGTTCCTCTGTATTTTGTTTGTGTGGGAGTTGTAAGTTCAAATTCCTGCTCATTTGGAACTCTGTCTTGCCAGGTGTTGTAAGTTTTCCAGTTACTGTATTGTGTTGTGCTACTTGTGGAAAGATATTCTCTAGTTGTTGCTGAAGGAAGTGTTGTAGTGTGGGTGGCAGTGGTTACTGATTTATGACTTTGTTGTCTTCGTGCATTTTTGAAATCTCTCATTGGCTTGATGGTGTCATTTTCTTCTACTGATTCCTGAATAAGTGGATAGCCCATTTTCTTTTGTTTATTATTACTTTCTTTTAAGGTGGTAGGTGGTTCTGCTAGTGGTTTTGGAGGTGTGAACTCTGTGGATTGCATGTGAGCTGCATGATGTTGGTGTGTGTTGCTGCTGGCGACAGTTGTGTGTAAGGGATGTGTTGTAGACCATGTTGAAGTTGCAAGTGGTTCCTTCATGTGCATTTCTGATTGAATTGTCACATTTTGTGGATGGTATTCATTGCCACCATAATAGGTGCTCTTAGCAGAAATGTCATCAGGTGTCCGGGTTGTCATAATTTGGCTCACATAGACATGTGCAGAATTCTGTGGCCTGTTTCTTGTAGGCCCTCGATGTAGAGGTTTTGTACCTCGCGAAGAAGTTGTGGCTACTTCTGTAAGGGGCCGTAGTGAATTTTCATTTTCTCTGACTGCTGGATATGATGTTGTGACAGAAAGCTCATATGGTCTCTGATTTTTCACATTACCCATGGAATTAATAGAAAGATCTCTTTGAGACTGAGTGATAGATTCTGAAGTACTAGTTACGTGGGTGTTTCTTTCTGTAGACTGAATTACATCCGAGTTATATTCTTGTATGGGGCGTTTGTAATATGTATCTGTTAGTTGTTCAATGTCTTTTGATCCTGCAGCATAGTTTATTACTTGTCGCTGAGGCTGAATGGGGACAGGATTGGCATAAAAGTTGCCATCATCTCCAGAATAAAATGGCACTGTTAGTGGATCAGGGTTTATGTGACGATTGACTGTGTCTTTACCACGTTGTGGTGTGTGCGTTGTTGTAGTTGTGTGATCGTGTGTTATGGTGGTTGTGTGACCGCTGTCCTGCACACTTTCTGTGTCAGTATGTGTCGGTCTGTCTTGGTGAGTATGTCTCTGATTCTCGACCACTTCGCTGTGTGTTCCTATCTCTTCATTATAAATATTTTTATTGCGGTCTGGTGGGTAATATTCTTTTATATATTCAGTGGTTTGTCCGTGATTCACTCTTGGTCTTGTAGGCTTGATATGGACAGGTTCTATGGGTTTTGCATTTTGTTTTGTTCTTGGCATACCTGTAGTTGTGGATGACACCAGATTTTGATATGTAGTGGATTTAACATTGTCAGTTTCAGATTCATAGTAACCATCTTCTGGAGGTTTCTTATATTTGGTATCCTGATATTCTTTTATATATTCAGTGGTTTGTCCTGGGTTCACTGTCGGTCTTGAAGGTTTGATATTGACATGTTCTACAGGTTTGGCGTTTTGTTGTGTTCTTGGCTTTCCTGTGGTTGTGGATGACACCAAATTTTGATATGCAGTGGATTTAACAGTGTCACTTTCAGATTTATAGTAATTTTCTTTTGGAAGTTCCTTATTTTTTATTTCCTGATCTTCAGAATATTCCTGCTGGTTAGCTGGGCCTGGATTTCCTCGTAACTGATCCAGGTATGCATCAAAGTCAAAATCAAAACTTGCGAATGGATTTTCAATATATTTGTACTTATTGAAATGTTCATAAAACTCCGGTGGTGGGTGTGGAAATCTGTCTTCAGTTGTTGTTTCAGTATGAGGAGTTGTTTCTGATTGGTCATTATTACTTGAATAAGGCCTCTCTCTGTCAGGTGTCTCAGTGGTATATGAATCAGACTGATTTGGTTGCACATATTCCTCACTTTGAGGCTGCCTTTGCCTGTTGTTGCTTCCATCATTAGTGTGTTCCAGTGACTTTTGTCTCTCAGGCTCTCTGTTTTGATTCTGATGTAGCTTTACATTATTGTTCGCTGCTCTGTAAGGTGGCCGTCTTCTTCCATCATACGACTTTGTTTCTACTTCAGGGATTCCTCTGTTATGATGTTGAAAGTCTTCATTTTTGTCAGGTTCTGTGTTTGGCTCTGGTTTTTCTAACTTGGGATTCCCCTTTTCCAGAACTTCATCATCATCATCATAATATGCTTTTTCATCATAATTCACTGGTTTTCTGTCATCATACAGGTTATCCTTGTAGTCATCAACATGTGGTTTGCCATTGTTGTATTTTGTTTGCACTTTCACCTTCTGATATTCATCGTGTGGAATGGAGATTGCATCACTGTGGTGTGTTGACTCTTGAATTTTTACTGCATGTGCCTGGCTTCCATCATTTTCTGTAACAAAATGATCTTGAGTGCTGGATTCTAGCTGGAGGAGAGGTGTGTGATTTTGAGGTCTTTTTATGTTTCTCTGTGAATTTTCTGGTAGTTTTTTGTTAGGGAGAATAGATTGCTGCCTTGTGAGGGGAGGAGCTGCAGGCTTTACATAATCGTTGTTCCTGTGATGGTTATTGAAGTTTGAGTCAGTTGTGGTAGGCAAATCCAAATACAGGTCTGGAAAGCCCCTGACATTATCCTTATAGGCAACACTCACAAACCTTCCACTATCACCATATGGACTTGTATTTGGCCTGAAAGGACTTTCAGTCCCTGACTGCTGCTGTCTTGAACTATGTTCTTCAAAGTTGTGTGACTGTAAGTGGCCTGTATATGGTGCTTGATGGTGCCTGTTGTATTCTGGTGGAAGTGACTGTGTTGGTTCAAGTACAGGTGACCACTTATGTTGTTGTTGTTGTTGTTGTTGTTGCTGCTGCTGCTGCTGCTGCTGTTCTCTTAGGAGTTTCTGCCATGTGAGTTGTATTTGTTGCTGTTTTTGATTATATTGTGGTGCTTCAGTCTGCTGTAGTGTTGAAGGAGGGGGCACAAGGTGTTGGCGAGTTTCTCGCTCTTTATGTTTGTGTGCTTCATCATGTGAATCATGTGGAAACCCTAGTGAGTTCTGTGAAACTGTAAGCGTTCGGAGTGTTGTCACATGCTTCTGAAATGAAGGTTGTTGGATTGGGTTGGGACTGTCTGTACTGGAGGTTTCATACGGGACCACAGGTATGGCCGTGTTTGGACGTTCAAAGAGATGATGTGAATAACTTTCTTGCTCTGGCTGGTTGTGATTTTGGTAATTGATTTCAGGCAGAGAAGGGCCTCTGGGAACAACATGGGTCTGGCTATTTACCTGCTGATGCGCTGTGGGACTCAAAAATTCAGAAGTACCTGATGGATTAGGCAGAACATCTGAGATGTGTTGGAAATTTGTAAAGGAGGTAGGACCAAGGCCTCCTATAGGAAATATGGGGTTTAGATACTGAGTATTCTGGTTGAGACTTTGAAATAGAGGATTGACATTATTTTGCTGCTGAAGGTTTATGTTGGGTGGAGCTAGAGGTGCTCTGTCTGTAGTGAATGTTAGTGCTGGTGGCTGCTGTTGCTGTAGTTCTGTATTTGGAGAGGCTGGAGGCTGATTGAAATACTGCCTCAAGTTGTAGGAAGAAACAGAAGGATTAGGTGTTTGGGGTGGTCTTGGTTTGAAATTATTATTTGTCTGAGTAAACTGTATATTAGGTGGTGGTCTTTGTCCCGAAGTTAGGTGATTCTCTGGACTTCGGAAGTGCTTGATATCAGTATTTGGGATTGGCCTATAGTTGTTATCAGATGAAGGTGGAGATGAAGGATTTGATGGTCTGGAATTTGCAGGTGGTACTGGGGCTGTGAGTGGATTATTATTGGCAGGCCCAAAAGTTCGGTAACTATTGTAGTTGGCTCCATTGCTGAGCACCGGCACAGTTAGCGATAATGTGTTCAGCTCTGGTCTGGCTAATTGCAACACTGGACCACCCTGGCCTGGGAACCTACTGATGTTTGAACCGGAAACGAGAGAAAATAAAACTCTATCAGTTCGCATTTCTTTTTTTCCTTGGAATATCATTTCACAAATTAATTTCATTTTGAAGCAATTAGAGGTAAACATGCTTTGTAGTCAGTTATTATTAGTGTTAGTATAATTAGAATGGCGTAGCATAAATGTATTCAGAAACCATACTGGACTCTAAATACGTGAATATGTGATAATAAGTGAAAGTGTTCATTGTTGTGTTCTTTATGACAAAGATTTAATAAGCAGTATTATATCGGAAGTGCCATTTGTGATGAATGCCAAAGTTCTGCAACTATAATTCATCTTACTAATTTAATTATTGTATATTTGAAAGTCTAAACAAAATACCAAAAGCGTAACAGAATAAGTAAAGGTAAACGTATTCCTATCCACGCCATGGATGCATATGGGGGGTAGAGGTACAGCTCCACTAATTCATAATTTCAGCAATAGATGACAGTGATTGGTCAGCTTGACATCCCAGCCACTTTCCGTGCAGGGAAAGAACCTCCGCTACCCATCAAATCACAAGCTGGGTGGGCCTGAGGGCTGTTTGGGACTTTTGCAGAAGAGAAATTTTCTTACTTCTGCCAGAGATTGACATCTGTATCGTCCAGCCCTTAGCCTAGTCACTTTGCAGACTGAGCTATATGTGCTACAATTGATAGATTAGCCACTAAAATGAATGTGGTTTATAGCTAAAATGAATACATGTTCTGTTTTCCAACTGACCAATTCAATTATGGTTGTATGAGTTGGTAATATATATGTGTCGTGTTTTAAAGTATTGTTATGGTGGGAAAACCATTTGGTATTTTGCTGATTGTAGGCCTAGAGGGGAAGAATGTTTTCATTGTTCTGTATGTAACAGAGCATCCTGAAAACTCCCTAAATTGCTCCTATTATTGAATTAGAAATGCATTAAAACACTTTTCTTTCAGGTTATGATCATTAGTGCATAGCCATTCTCTTTGACAAGTAATTAAGGATTTCATGCATTATATTTTGGTCTATATATGTAGAATATAAAGTATCTTATGTAAGTGGAGTTGCAATAACAATAAGTGTGGTAGCGTACCTCCAGTGACCAACATCTTCTTGCGTTTGTTTGTTAATAAGTTGTGTGCACATTCATTATTAATGTAGAGTAGTGGTTTAGTATTTACAGTTGTGCTAGTTTACAGTCATGAAGATGTTATTTAGTAATTATTTAGTTACTTATGTGGATATATGAGCTGTTATTTACATGGATATGAGGTTTAGGAATTCCCCATTCTGTGGAGCAAGAGTTTATATTTTAGGTTCATTTTCTAGCACTGCCATTCTTTGAAGAGTGGTTGCAAAAATATTTGATCAAATTATTCAGTACCTTTGTTTCCATATAATTTGTTTTTTCCAATAATGCACAGAATTTCTTCAACCAAGACAAGTATTTGAAAAAGTGTTAATCAAAGCTACTTAAAACTCTGTAGTGGTAACACACCAGTTTTGTATTTGAGCCATCCTTGTTTTGAGTTGCATCTAGGACACCAGCTATTGTGGCTGAGAGATTTCATAGTTTTCCTTAGTCCCTCTAAGCAAATGACTTGATTAGGCCATGAATGCTTCCTTCCAACTAGTTTCATATTCATAATTGACCAATCATTATATCACTTGATAATACTTATTCTCAGATACTAAAAAGCATCAAATAACAGTAAATTGTAGGAATTGTGAAATATTTTGTGTGACCATTTAGTGCCAGCTACGTGTTGTGTTTTTAAAACAGTTAAAGAAATTTTGTTTGGATTTGTGATCATTACATATTATTAGAGATTGAGTTCTTTCAAATCTCAAAACCTGTTGTCTTTGGCTTTTGGTAACCTAGTCAGAGTGTCATTTTTTGAGTAATTGCTGTGAATGAAAAAAGAGACAAAATTTTTTTTGTGTTGATAGCATACAGAAATTACATATCTTGTTTATTTCCTTATAGAGAGGTAATAATGAAATATGAAACATAAAACCATTATGCAAATATTATATATTACTGTGTAGATTGTTGTTGTATTTTCATTTTCTGATCATACTACAAAATGGGTCTTGTTTATTACTTACATCTTGGGTTCATATTAAGGGATTTAGATTTTTGGACCACCCTTCAAACGTGAGAGTGTTATAGTTGTTTTAGTTGTCAGACTTAATTGGATTTATGGATCAAATATGAACACACAATCATTACAATACTTTTACAGGTTAGAATTTATATATTTTTCATCATTTTGTATTTTTACTTCATGCAGCTCAATTTCATAGCAGGATAAAAATTGCCACTATGTATGTAATTGTAATAAAAATGTTTCCACATAGTTTCTTTCAGTACTGGTGGGGGTATCAAGGTTCATATTTGTACATTCAGTGCCCTGTTAAGTACCAATTATAAACTGATTGTAAATGCACTTTGTTACATTGAATTCACGTTTCTAAATTGTAGATTATCTAGGCTGTAGTGACCATTTAAATTTAAAGGAGAAAATTTCAAAGTCCAAATTTCAGTTATTTTACAGAATAAATAATTTAATATACTGTGTGATAAATTATTGTTTTTCTGGTAAATCATTTGAAAATTACAGTCTTGTTTGTTATGCCATTTTCATATTGGTCACCAAATTTTAAACTACAAGAATTAATGATGATAATTGTGTTTTCCTTACATACACTTATGTATAAAAAGTCTAATATTATATCAGTCTGTGTTATATTAAGTTATGGTGTGTAGCAGTATTACAGCCAGGCTTTGAATATTCTTAAATAGCAGGTTGAAAATGACTTTAATAATGTTATAAAAATCATTAAATGACTCAAACATCACAGAAGATTGATGACATGAAAACTGCTGTAACTTTCCCTATTTTAAAGGACATAGTTGGATAAATGTGATGTTTTATGTGGTAGTTTATTGGTTATGTCTGGGAATGTTTTTTTCACAGTGGAGAACATATGTGATTATGCAATATAATTGTTAGCAATTAAGTAACTGCTGAGTATATGGTCTTGTCAACAAATTACTGTTGTTTATCAAAACAGGTCATATTCTTCCATTACTATTTCTCCAGATCAATTATATACAACAATCTCTACAGCATTTAATCCAATAAAGTCTGATCTAATGACACTGTTTAATAAGACAAGTAAGTCTTAATGAATAATATATTTATTCTGCTGCCGTATGTTGAGATGTAATGTAACGCAAATAGCCTTGAGTTTATATACATTTGAATTTTATCTGTGTGTGCATGTGTGTGTGTTTATATATATATTTATAGTGTAAACATGTAAATATTTAATAAATATTGTAAAGAACTATCAATATCTCTCTTGTACCAATGTTGTTAGACAGTTTATTACAGAAATTGCATGGAGCTATTACAATTTGTGTGGAGAAGACTCTTTACCAGGGTACAATTTTAGACATTTAAGATACAGATTGTCAATTTCCAGGCCAGGAAATAGTTCATTACATGCTGTTCCTTTGAAGATGATGTGAATACAGTTGTCCAGAAGACAAAAGAAGATGACTATATCCTTATATGGGTATTTTATTGCAAGCCCCACACCATTTTTAGCTCTTGATCAGGAGACTGATACAAGAAACCATACACACTTTGAAAGTCAAGAGAAATGTGTATGTTTATGCAGACATAATGTATATGAATTTGAAAATTGTTTAACATGGTAAATAGAGAGTTTCTAAATGTGCAGAAAGAGAAGCAGTGAGCTGTTACAAGTAATTAAGAGCACAAACTGAAGTTATAATTGTGCCTATATGAGGGTGTATGGGGTCGTGGAGAGATTATACATAACTGTGTTTTGTCATTAAAGATGGATGGTAAAGGTGGCTTCGTGCCTAAGTACCAAGCCTGTGAAGGCATGTAAGGTAGAGGAGGCAAAATTGTATTCCAGTCAAAACCTTCTCATTAAATGGAGGTATGTGGTAAGCTCAAAATTCCAGCCACTTTACCCTTGAGCAAAGAGTTTCATTGGACATTTTATAGGAGGCTGGGTGGGCTCCAGAGCCACTTGGAATGTGATGGTAAAGAACAAATCTTTATCGCTGTCAGGAATTGAATCCTGGTTATCTGGCCAGTGGCCAGTCATTCTACAGTGTGCGGTATCTGAATCATTTGAGACAATATTGCCAGAAAAAAAATGGAAGTAACCAGTAAATGGAGCCTCCTTATTTTATGTTTTTGTGATGTACTGCTTAGTTAAATCACTTTTGCGAAGCAAGGAATGTTGAAGTTGTGTATAATGTTTATTATATTGAAATATTAGTACATACTGTTTCTATTTATTTTATTTTAAAATTTCTACTTAATAGTTAATGTGGTGTTTATCTGAAGGTTTTATATTATGAGAATTCTATAAATTAACTGGGTTTGGGACATTTGTGAAGGATCTATGCTGATTATTATAGAACACTGGAAAGGTATATCATTGTTGACACGCATGCTTAGGAGCAATCATGCACAATAATTACATTGACATTGGAGCCATATGTAGGACATACAGGTGTTTACAGTTTTGAAAATGGTTTTCTATAGTTTGTGGATTAAGTAAGGTTAGGTTTGTTGACAATACAACAGGCCACCTATGAGGATGTCTAGGACAGTTCAGAATGAAGAGTCATCAGTGTCTCAGCTATGAACAGCTGTTACCTGTATCTTGTTTGCCGCTTCTCTCTTCTGCCATGATGTGTCTCATTGGTCAGGAGGAAGTTGTCGTCCAGAGTCACCACGTCAAAACTAAGCAGCAGTTGGTTCAGAAAACGTTCAATTAACCACCAGAATCAAGGTTCAAGGGAGTGACTTATGTACAGTAGGTGTTCTCCCAACTTAGAAGGAGTTACACATTTTGATTTGGGCACACATTAGATTAAGAAAGAAGAAGGAGAAGAAGCAATGTGAATAACTGACAAAACCTCCATGTTTTTGAAAATTCCTGTGAAATTTTCAGGAGGCATATCCATATGAAGGAACTCTCCAGTGTTGATGTTTGTTCACCTTTATGAACCTTATGAATATATGGACACCATAAAAATGTATATAACTTCTGCATAATTTTTTATTCAAAGTGAAACTGTTCATATAGCTAAAATTCCTTGTGGGTTAAATGTATTCTGCTATTAAAAACCGGAATTTGAATAATTTTTAAAATCAATTTGGTAACCAGGATAATCAGTTTTGCTGAATGCAGTTACGTGTTTCAGAAAGACATTAATTTAGCTACTTTCCAAGATTTATGTTTTGGCGACATTGTTTACTTCCTCTCTCATGTATATTTTACTGAGACAATTCACTAAATTAATAAAACACTAATATAACTTACATAATATTAGAAATTTTGAGAGGCTAATGTTATGAGATTGACAGAGTAGGAACCCACATACTGTATATTCTTGAATCTAATCCGTACCCTTTTTAGAGTTTCAGAGGGCTAAAAAATCAGATACGGATTAGAATCGTGTGCGGATTAGATTCGCAGTCGTGAGCTGGATTTTGGAAAAATGATAGAGCCACTGTACGTGCCATAAGAACAATACAATACAATAATTTATTATTTTATTATTTATAATATTATATAATATATAATATTTATAATTTATTATTCATCAGACTCGCCTTCATCACTCATAACTGAATCGTTATCTGTCACCCAGTCACTATCATCTTTATCTTCACCATTGTCCTCCCATAGGTGCTGATTAGAACCGCGAACTAACTTTTTTTTTGTTTAAGAAATCGGCAAAAACTAGTGCAGATTAGATTCGAGAATATACGGTATATATATACTGTATGTGACAAAATCCCAGTTTCGGAATGCTGATGTGTGTGTCTGTAGATTTTTATTGCAGGTGCTTTCAGCAATGATTATTTGTTTGAAATTATTGAAATATAACCTGCATGAAAGGGTGATAGTTTGAAACACTCTATGTACACATACATGTATACTGTCTTAAACTGCCTGCTTCTTATCTTAAATGTTGAAGAGCTATTTACAGATACTTAGTTGTATGGAGGTTCTGCCAGTGAGTTTGTACATTATGTAAAATTACTATTTTTAGTTATCTATACACCTAAATTCTTTAAGTTACCCAGTTTTATGCTTCTGTGATTTGAGGTTTTTACTGCACTTTAAATAAAGATATCAGTCATCTGAGATATGATGCCATTTTTGTCTGGTAATTCGTTGCTGGTGATTCGAGGAGCTTGCTGCATTCATGATCATGGCAGTCAAAAAAAAGTAGTACCTTGAATGTGGAAGCAGTAAGCTCCCCTGGAACATCACTAACAAGTTACCAATGAAATGGTGTCTTATCCCAGTAGCCTGTAATCTTCACATTATACTTATTTATAAGATTTGAGATTCTGACAGCAGACACTATGGAGACTACTCTTCTGGGATGTGATGCCATGTAGTCTAGTAGAAATTTACGGTTGTTTTGGAGTGACCTGCTGCCTCTGTCTTCAGGTTCCTCCAAAACATCGAGAAAGTTGTACCAGACGACACAGTGGCATCAAGTCCAAGGAACAGTAATCTTTTTATTCTGCATTATTTAAAACAAGAGTTGGAATATCACTTTATTTTCTGAGAGATACATCCTTTTTTACCTGTAGCCATATGTGCTGATGATGAATGTCCTTCAGAGTGAATAGAAACGGTATTTTGTGTTGTATGTAGCTGTATTGGACTTTTGTGATACAGACAAAATTAAAACTGGAATTTGCAATAGTGCATGCTGTATAGGTTATAGTACTGAATCAAACTTATTTGCTACAGGCATCATTTTATCTTTACTTTAATTGGAACAAGACTTTTATAATATTTTAAATTGTTTAACTAAGTCATAAAGAAAGGAAAGACTGTTCATTATTTCACTGGAGACATAGGATGGGTAAATGCACACAAAATTTACATATTTACATATCAAAGACTGTAAGTTCCGGGTTTTTAATTCTTTCATTATTTTGGACATGGAATTTCATATGCATGAATATAGTCAGCTGTGGCTTACAGACTGAGATGTGCCATACAGAATATATTTTAAACACCTGATACTTGTAATGAGTGTTTGACGTGCAGCACAGCTGTACCAGTATGATGGACACTGAAATGGTAAAAATCCCAATAGAAACTAGCATGGCACCTACCGTGTTATTCTGAACAGGATGTTCACATAATATGCCTTACACTAAGTCCACACTTCTCCAAGTATACCAAGAAGGTTTGTGATATAAACATCCTTGTGTGATGAAAAAATCATCGGTGTTCTGTCACTGAAGTGTTACAGTACTTGACTCTGAGATTAGTGGTACTCATTTCGGTCGATGAAGAGTACTGTCTTCTGAGATGTGATGTGTTGTAGTCTGGTATAAATTTTTCAAAGCCTTGAAGGAACGTGCTGCCTCCTTCTACAGCGTAAAACTATGAGGGAGAGTCAAATGAAAACCTTAAAAGTGTGATAAAAATTCGAAACACAGCTCGATTATCTTGTAAGTTGAAAACAATGATACTCGTGGTTTGAAGAGTGGCCGACAGGTGGCAGTACGATGCAGGAATGCAACATGACGGTGCAGTAGTAGCGTAAAGGTGGCGGCCCCGCTTGCAACAAGCACCAAAGAAGAACAGTGTTCTGTCATCTTTTTTTTTTTAATAGCGAAGGGGTGAACAACAACAACAACTCCGTGGCCTTAGTCCGCACGCGAACTATATCGACAGAGCGGCCGCCGCCGGTCGGCGAAGTTAGTGCCAACTTTTGCGGATAGAGGGGTGTCACGTGGTCAGCGCAACGGGTTCCCGCAGCCGTTAATCTCTGTTTTCTAGACCTGGAGCCGCTACTTTTTTCATTCAAGTAGCTCCTCAATTGACCTCACGAGGCTCACGAGGCTGAGTGGACCC
>Ga0123354_10009134_pt1 | contig 15142 bp, 8 predicted proteins | sample TergutLab28metaG_2_FD_97872 | JGI IMG/M metagenome (GOLD analysis project Ga0123354, IMG submission 97872) | Labiotermes labralis P4 segment gut microbial communities from Petit-Saut dam, French Guiana - Lab288 P4 | ecosystem: Host-associated > Arthropoda: Insects > Digestive system > Gut ...
AAACAAAAAAAAAAAAAAATATATATATATATATATATATATATATATATATATATATATATATATAGACTATATTCACTGTCCAACCAAAGAAGGAAAAAAATTACAACTGAACGAAATGATTGCTATTCTGTGTTAAATGTGTATTTCGTTAGTTGGCGTTTTTCGGTGAGCATTCTATTAAAATCTCATGTTATTAGTCTCGTGTCTTTCTATAAATTCAAAAACCTGCCGCGTCCTAGGGCTGGAGCTGCCTCTGCAGAGGTACATGCGTTGATAGAGAGTCCGGTAATTGCTGTAGATGGTGAGCAGTGGAAGGAAGCAGGAAGGAGAGGCCGCCTACAAGCAGCTGTTGAGATCGAACTGCGGGTTCCTTCCACACTGGTCGCAACAAATGGACTAGAAGTTTCGAACAGACTGACGTCACGTACTTGCGAGAGTTCGGATTCTCCCAGCGGCGTTACTGCAGATACAAGAAATCTGGGAGGTGCAGATGTCCATTTCCGGATATTTCGAAGAATTGTTATGTCTTCAACTACAGGGTCAGGCAGTCTTCTTCGATTCCTCAGTCATGAATATGAAGGCACTACAATAGGTAGAAACCTCGGGTTGTACCCATCCAACGACAAAGCATAACATCTCAGAACAGTTGAATTCTTCTTGGACTCTTTAACCCTTGAAAAGGGGACCGATAGGTCGTCCCGAAACATCGGTTGGTAGGCCTAACTAACAACCAATCTACTATGCGTAACATACCAGAAGAGCGAATATATCGTTTATACCCACAGCAGCGGAAGTCTGAAATCAAGCATAAACTTGAATCTAAGTTACAAAACTATAGGGAAATACGAACAAACATCAAAAGAAGACAGTAGGAAAGAAACTTACAGAAGGAACAGGAGCCAAGAAAGAAAGAAAGAAGGAAGGAAAACGGAGGAAACATAGAAAACGTAAAAACGAAATAAAGAAAAATCAACGAACAAATAAAGAAATAAATTAATATAGAAGGAAAGGATGGAAGAAAGCATTACAAAATGAAGATGAAACAAAGAAAAAACAGATGATAGACTTGAATCACAAAACGAAAGCATGAAAACATAAATGAAAGCAAACAAGTAAATAGGTACAAAGAGATGCATCACTGGGATCCCTTAGTATGAAAGCCACAGTCAACAATAAACCCTTGTGCTGAACAATAGACCTGTTGAGATCCTACTGCCATTGATTCTACGCCAATTTCGCCGGCAGCATCCCCCTAGTAACTGACTTGGGTTATCTATCAGCCTCTGTCTCTCTCTCTATCTCTATCTCTCTTACTCACTCTGACACCTCCTTTAGGATGCTCCAGCCTACCCGCCTACGAACTAATCACGTGCCACATGTACATACGGAGCGCAACAGAAAACAGGCATGTATTGAATAAACCGTCACTGACCGCCAAAAATGGGAGGTCCGCAAGAATTGCTGCGCCCTGTTGGGAACAACTATCCAGTTCAAGCTCTCATAACCTGTTCCTTTTAGACTTACTTTAACATTTACTTCCCATCTATACCCAGACCACCCAAGCTGGCTCTTCACTTCAAGTGTTCGAACCAAGTACTGTATGCATTTCCGATCTTCCTCCTCTGTGCTGTCCCTTGCTTTAATCACGTCACTAGTATCAGATGAACTCCATAAATCATTCTCTTCGTTTGGTGACAGCTTGCTCGCAAGCTGTCACCAAACTTGTATGACATATACCATTGCTGTGTGTACAGTGAAAAACTCCTGATGATGGACAGAGGAACTGTCCGAAACATGTAGAGTTTTATTCCAAAAATAAATTTGAGTAATTAGTGCATCTGGTTGGTTTCATTATAAGAACTTCTCACGCATTTTGTTTCGAAACGCCATCAAACTCTTCGAGTTACTTCACTCAGAATGCGACACCAATTTAAGTCAGATTCTTATTTATTTATTTTTACGTGTTCAGGAACGACACTTCTGATGTGCCACATAAAATAGGCATGATTAGTGAGTAATGAATGGGAAATTATGCGGCAGGAATTTTTTGTAACATAACTGAGGCCCAATCTTGGCATTTGCCAGGAAATACAGAAAAAAATTACAGACAACTTCAGTCTCCGGATCGAGATACAAACTGTGGAACTCTTGAAGAGCAAGCAGGGGCAAAGCCCACTTGACGACATAATTTTGAGGTCAAGTTACGGTTTTCAGTGTTTTAATCTTTAGTTTATGGAGACTAGACAAGCAGGCTAGAGATTTTGAATTCCATGGTAACAAATATTGTATGGGTACTTGCCCCTACGACGCGAGTAAATCAGAATCTAACTGCATCAATCACACAGCCAGTATATGGACAGTACCGAAATTCATTCATTCCATTGGCATGTGCAGAATGAGACGATTCCTTGCCGTTCTCAAGAACTTCTTCCATTCCTTTCTGTTACATAATTTTTCCTGCCACATTCCTTCACCAACTATTCTTCCATCCTCTCTCACCTCATCTTACCATCTATTTCTTGGTTTACCTCTCAATCTTGTTGTTCCAAAATTCATGTATAATACCCTTCGGGGAATTCTATTTTCTTCTATTCTCTGTACATGCCCAAACCAACGTAGTCTATTTAACCCTTATCCTGCTAACGTCGAAAATATGGTGAGCTCCTAATAATGCCAGCAAATGGCAGATGGGATTTAATTCTGCGTTTAAAGGGTTAACCTTATTGTCTCTATTATAGTAGACTTTTCAACACTTGCATAAATTTCTTTATTGGTTAATATCTTCCAGTTTTCTTTTTCATTGTCATATACTGGGCCTAAAATTTTTCTATATACTTTCCTTTCAAAAAATATTTCATTATTTTCTATCTCTCTACGTTAGTGTCCCAGTTTCTGATGCACCTGTTAACGTTTTGTCTGTTGTTGTGTTGTTTAGCCTTAAGTTTAGTTTCTTTGATATGATTTTAGTTTTAAAAAAGGTTTGTAGCATAAAATATGTTTTGTAAGCGTTTCTTATTCTTTCTTGCAAGTCTATTTGGTTATTGTTATCTTCATTAAGTATAACTCCCAAATATTTAAAATTTCCACTCTTTCTAATTTGTAGTTTTTTTTATTTTCGATTGTCCTATTTTATTTTTCTTTAAACTGTTTTTTCTTTCCACTATCATATATTTTGTCTTTCCTTGGTTTATCTGCAGTCCGAAATTTCTGGCAATGTTTTCCATTTCTACAAAAAGTTTTCTTATTTCTATTTCATTTTTTTCCAATTAATGCAATGTCATCTGCATATGCGAATACATTCAGCTGTTCTTTGCCAATCTTTATACCACTAGGAACCATTTTTATACTTTTCATCAATTTTTGTAATGACAAATTAAATAATAATGGTGACAGAGGGTTACCGAAATGTATGTTCAAAATCCAGTGCCAACATTTGACAGTAGCTATGGTTCCGGCACAGAAACCTCCCATCGAGCCGCTATAATAAGCACAATAACCCCCTGAAATTACTATTTCGCTGAATATTCACGAATTGTAATTTCCAGAAAAATTACATATTGCAATACCGATTTGAAGAAATCTGCATGGCACAATGGCTGATTTTTACAATTTTTTGGTCCTACTGCTGGTTGGTAACAGTGACCCACGTTCATGCATAACACATACACACAGACAAACACATACACACACACACATACATACACACAGACAAACACACCCACACACACACATACATACACACAGACAAACACATACACACACACACATACATACACACAGACAAACACACCCACACAGACACATACATACATACATACATACGTACAAGCATACATTACATACGTACGTACATACATTCATAATACATATATTACATACGTACGTACATTCATACACACATACATATATACATATTCATACATGCAAACATATATACAAACATAATACATAACATATACATACATACGTACATACATACATACATATTACATACATATTACTTGCATGCATACATACATACATACATACATACATATTCATACATGCATACGTATATGCAAACATAATACATAACATATACATACATACATACATACATACATATTACATGCATGCATACATACATACATACATATTCATACATGCATATATATATGCAAACATAATACATAACCTATACATACATATTACATGCATGCATACATACATACATACAAAAGTGGAAAGCATATTGCATTATGTAAATAGGTCCATATAAATGCATCTTAACAACACACCCATAAATCTTTAAACAACAGTCGTTAGTCTGTGTGTCACTAGCTACAACATCCAGCACACCTGCGGTGTGTCCACAGTGCATTTATGTGTTTCACACGTTTCACAGAGCACGCAAACGTGTTCCTCAACACAGCATTAACCAATGATTCTTTGAAATGGAGAAGCGATGTGTACCGTGTGATGTACTGTACGAGGTAGAAACTGGATTTTTATATATTATTTAGCCTGCATTTGTGCTTCGGAGAGTTAATGCTAATGGTGGCAGTTAGTATAGCCTAGCAGTCCACTTCCTTCCAGGATAGGGTTTGTAGAAGAGCCCGTGCTGCCAGCAGTAGCACCTCTAATTAATTAAACAAGCAATTCATTAGACATTCCCCCCTTGTTGCAGGGACGGGAAAAGCTTCAGAGAAGCTAGCAAGGACGTCGTGTGAGGGGTATGGGGAGGTCTGAGCAGGATTGACCAACTACACCCTCTCAGCCTGAACTGGACGTTCTTCCCGCACTGGCAACACAGCGCCAACACAGAACTTATCTCTGCGACTGTGGGGGAAAATCGCACAGACAAATACAGTGTCGATCGGGGACTAAATTTTTCTTTTAAATCTTCGAGCGACAGTAAGGAATGAAATTAGACTCAAGAAAAAGTTAATATTACTCAGAGATTGAACACAGGGCATGTTTAGGGCCACCATGATCAGTGACGATGAGAGGGAGGAGGGAATCCGATACGAATCACCGCGGCTCAGCGATCAGAAAGGGGGCCCAGCGGTCTGGAAGGGGGCCCAGCGGTCAGGAAGGGGATCATGCGGTACGGAAGGGGGCCAGCGGTGAGGAAGGGGGCCCAGCGGTACGGAAGGGGACCCCGCGCCTGAGATGTTTCATTTGTTTTGTATTTCTCGTTTGCAAATACCAAGTGAATTGTGAATAATATAATATAACTTTAGCAAGGAACTAAGCTCCCTGATGATGATCTGACAAGACCGAAACATGTCGGAGTGTTTTAAAGTGTTTTAAAAGTGTTTTATGTGAAATTATATGTGCTTTCGTTGGTTGATAAATTTTAGTGATTCTACAAAAATGCACGATGCTACAATAAGATTCTCGGTAGTAATTATCATAATTTGTCGACTGTAGAAATTGACCCTTTCAAACCAAGCCCAAGTCACTCTCAAACTGAGAGTCAGTCTCTATGAATTATTATACAGATTTTTAGCCGATCCGCCCTTGTTGGGGGGGGGGGGTCTGAAAAAATTTTTCGGCGGGAACCAAAGCCGCTGTGGGCGGCCCTGACCACGATTTTTAAAAAAATGTGTTACATAAATAGTCCCATAGATTTCGTCAGAGTTTAATTTGTCGAACATAACCAAAATATTTCGCTTTGCCGCCATATTTGTGCTTAATGACTAACAAGCGTTACGTCATATAGAAAATGTAGACGTGCGATAGTTATTGTCTACTTACTTATTACACTTCAAACTCACGAAATGGCAAACCGTAAGAATCAAATTTCATGTAATTCGTTTATCTGTTTCAGTACTTCCAGTGCAGTGCACACAGATGACATGCTGATCCAAGTAGCCTAAAATTATGTCCCAAAATAAGAAAGAATGTGCTAGAAAGTAAATAAAAACTACGGTTGTCTGTTCATTTGCAGCGATGGGAATACTGCTTTCTCACTTTAATGGAAAGCGGAGGCTCAGGAAAATACGTACACCTGAGACAGGGCAAGTAACCTAAGTATTAAGAAAACTACAAAATGAAAAGCTTCACATATTGTAGGCCTACCCTTTACCCAGTAATAATCACTAGAGGAAATAATTGAAGAAAGATGGCATAGATGACAAATCCATGTACAACTTCAGACATGTGAAGGAACAGATCATTTGGAAGAAGCTGGTAAAAATGACAGGGTAATATTAAAATGGGTTTTACGGGAACAGGGTGTGAGTTTGTCAGGTGGGGTCACGTGACTCGGAATGAGCACCAGTAGGATTCTGTTATGAGCACGGCACCGAAATTTAGGCGGAATTGCTGCATTATTTAAGCGAAAATTTAGCTCTTCATGCATTTACGTGCAGCGATCAGACTGACACTTTCGCGCTTGGCACACGCAGCTAGACTTGGCACAATTAATTCATGGCCCGTTTGTCAGCTGACCCAAACACAGAGTGGTCAAATGCCTGACTGACTGACTGACTGACTGATAGAGTGACCGACAATTAATCGTTACGCATGTCCATCTTGTTGTCGAGCAAGTTTAAGTCACTTCTGACTTCTAGATATTCAATATCACTCACTGCAAGGTGTGGAGAAGAAGTAGGACGGAACTGAAGCCAGTAGAAGATAACAAACTACCCTTGTGTCTTATCGTGCACTAAGCCATGAAGACGTACGAGTCAGTGGAGGTAAAGCTCTATGCATTATTGACTAGACGACGGTGATTAGCCAGGTTCATGCCCTGGCTACTTTGCCCTCGTGGGATATGTGCCAGGTACCCATTGCATAGGGCGCTGAGTGGGCCTTACATCTTGTGGGGAGACTGTAATGGACAGAAAAATTTCTGCCCATTCTGGTAATCGAACACAGAATCCTCGGTGGTCCACCTCGCAGTTTATTCTCTGAATCGAATGAAACATATCAGTTCCCAGCGACGATAAGAGGATACTATTGAGGCCTACTTGTGTCAGAAAGCTTGCATATTTGACAAAGGTGTTTCAACTGTAAAACCCGTCAAAAGGAACGCCGAACGACCACTGGGTTTTAAAACTTGTACGCCGCGAACGCTAAGTCCAAGAAACAGAGTCGTTCTTAAGAAGCTAACAGATTCTTCGCTAGTAAAAAATAAAAATTCCCCCCATTTTATTAAACCCAAAGGTTCATTACCTCATTCGCAAGCGCCAGACACTTGTCCATATCCTGAGCCAGATCAATTCAGTCCATGCCTCAATCTCACTTCTTGGAGATCCATTTTAATATCATCCTCCCTTCTGCATCTAGGTCTTCCAAATTATTTCTTTCCCTCAGATTACACCACCAAAACTCTGCATGAAATTCTCCTCCCCCCGTACGTGCTAAATTTCCACCCTTCTCATTCTTCTTCATTTTATCACATGAAAACCATCTGGTGAGAATTATACGTCTATAATTCCACATGTTTCACCACTTCACCACAGCTACTAGGTGACTCATTTGCAATGGACCTGAAGAAATAGATCTCAGAAGTGTGAAGCCGGATTCAGCCTGTGTCGAACGCTGGTACGCCTTGCTTTGCCGTTTAAAGATTTACCAAGCGACGAGAGGCACAGATGATTGTGGATCTCTGTACAGTAACTCAGTAGGCGGGGATGAATGGACCACGTGAATTAGGCATGTGCAGTTCTGTTCAGAGGCAAATGAGTTCCTCAAAGACGTCAGTATTGACACTACTGTCTTCTTGGACATGGGGCCATGTAGTTTTGTGGCTTGTTATCGATACATCGGATAATATTGCTGATTCCAATTTTTGTGTATAATTGTAGGAGGATCCTGAAGCTTAATTACAAGTCCTGTCATTAACAAGGCCTTGCCACTGCGGACAACCGGGTTCAATAGCAGCCCGCTGTTTGTCAGGTTTGTAATGGACCAAGTGGCACTGAGACAGGATTCCCTCCAAGTAACTTCAGTTATCTGCCGCCAGTGCCATTCCACCAACAGCATTCATTCAGTTGTTCATCACCAATGCTGTAGAAGCTCAGTAACTGATAGCGTCGATAAATAACGAATACATAAATATGCTAACAGCTACAAACATTTCTAATTTGATGTTCAGGTGACCGTGCATCGTGATAAATTCTTATAATAAAACCAACTAGATACACTAATTTCTCAAATTTATTTTTGGAATAAAACTCTACAAGTTATGGACGGAGGAACTGTCTGAAACTTGCAGAATTTTATTACAAAAATAAATTCGAGAAATTAGTGCATCTGGTTGGATTTATTATAAAAAAAACATATCTAAGTTAAAACATACCAAAGTTACAACACATAACTCCTTCCTATATTGAATCTTACCGTCTACTGGGACGTATCGCAATGTTAATTCGCATAGACATTTTAGAAGATTCGAGGTCACCTCTTGCTTCCATCTTCACTGCGTTAAAGTCAGAAGACAGTTACCTTCACAGCCACTTTGTGACAACACCACATCTGTCATTATTTCAGCACTGTTCTTTGTAATTTGATATGGTTCATCTCATTGTGTTTTCATATATATAGACACCAATAATTTACCGTCTTACACAACACTTGTTCATCAAAATTCACTCTCAGCTACATGTTTCGGCTACGTTAAGCCTTCCTCAGGTTGTGTACAACCACACACAAACAGGACGTAAAGATGTAAACATGAAAACATTTTTAATAATATTCCCTTTTCAGTTGTACATTCTCTATTAATATATTTGTACACAGTGTGATGATGGCTTAACACAGCCGAAACATGTAGGTGAGGGTAGATTTTTGTAGTAACATTTTCTGTCAAACGTTTAATTATTGGCGTCAATATATTGTAGGTAGTACTGCGAAGAAGGTAAAGAACCGGCATCACAGCGTCAGTAACAATTCATCTGCGTCACGCAGTTAGAAGCCACGACTTAACCATGGGTCTTATCCAGCGCGTCGAGATGAAAAAGACGCTACCTGCGAGATACATGGGTCAGCCTGCAGGATAACAATTAGTAAGACTCCCAGCCACTTGTCCACCTTAATTCCGCAGTTCTTCACAGTCTGCTTGTAAGCATGCTTTATCTCCTCTGACGCACAGCTCAATTCGTTCTCAATCTGTTGGTGGTGTCACCTTGCGGATAGTGCTGCAACTACGCTGTATGTTGCAAGAAGCATTTTGGATTCAAATAAATCAGTCTGGGCTCAAAAAGAAAAGCAATAACATTTTTAATCATACAAATAACACAAATCCCCCGACCTGCAACTGAATATTGTATAGCTTAAGTGCTTATTTGTGCCAATCCCCGTGGCCGTGCCGTTTAAAGCGTAGGTTTGAAGCCGCTTGATTGTTGGGATTGTGGGTTGGATTCCCGCTGACGGCATGGATGTTCGTCTCTTGTGTTTGCTGTGTTGTGTAGGTAGCGGCCTCTGAGAAGAGCTGATCAATTGTTCAGCCTAGTCTTACCAAACGCGTATTTGTTTAACAACAAAGAATTTTTGTATATTACACATAGAGTCGAACACAATTATATTTCACCTAGTAGTAAAGTAGGTATACAACTACATGTTTCGGCCCCTTATGTTGGCCATTCAGGTTGCGATTTATCTCACAGAATAGTTATACAAGACGTGTGGTGTTCTTTACAGTATTGAGGGTTGGGTGGGGGGAACAAGGGAAAAGAAATCTCGTTGTTTCAATCGTGGTTACCATGACCAAGGGCTGTTACGAGTGAATTATCATTAGTTTTTAATGCGCATATGTCAAAGTAGGTTATTATTCTCATGCTAAGGACATGTTATAAATAGTATCATTAGTAATATTGGTGTCAATATACTTAAAACTAGCATGCTATAATGTACCGATGTAATTCATAAAAATCTAGCAATAATGACATAGTATTTGCTTAATTGTGTATTATCTTCAAACTTCAAAAAGAGCCGCCTAGGGTCGAGTGGTGCTCTTGTGCCACGTACAGTACAAAATAAGGTACCTCCGTCTCTCAAAGACCTAACTTGTGTACCTCATTAGCAGACTGTACGGAGCAGCGGAATTCTTAAAAAATAAATGCTTGTAGTCTCTGTCAGCGACGGTAACATCTTCCTCTATTATGCAACCCGAAAGTTCAATACCGTATTCAGAAGAGTCTGCCACTTTTACCAATATATGACGACATAAGTCATCTCGTACAAGCGAAAAACCATATTCTTCAAGTCATACCGCACGTCATCTACGAACTGAAGTAGCTAAAATTGGTGCCTACGGTAGGTGAGACAGACACATGCACTGATGTGTCAATGGAATGAATGCGTCGAAGTCCTTGTGGATTATTCTCAACAGCCTTCATCGTTTCACCCAGAACTATCAGCGAACGAATTTCTTTTGAACAGTCCCCATACACTGGCCTAAAGCTACAATGTAAGATACACAAATACTAAACCAAGAAGTTGAATTTCTGCTTTGGTAGACAATTTGGGTGCGACAAGAGTATACAGAGGTAGGAGGCTGTGAGACTGGAGCAGCTGTCTTCTGGAGTTTTGGTAACATTTTGTACCCCTCTTGTCGCCCGTGTCTGCGGTCGCCCTCTTCCCCATGTCCCCGAACTCAACTTCATCTCAGGCAGTTTCGCCCGTTAATTCCTAGCGCTGTCCTTCTCATTCGACAGACACATTACGAACAAGTTTTATCGGCTTCTATCCTATACCCAATATAGGCGAAGAACAAGTAGGTGGGAGCTAACACTAGACGCAATCCATCTTCAGTTGCTTCAATCGATATCTCGAACAACACTCGCGTTTCTAAGTTCGAGACATTCCCACGTGCAGTTTACTGCAACCCAGTTTTTATGGAGATCAAGAAGAGACCAGACCTTGAACTGGACGAATGGAGTTCGCAACCCAGATGCAACAAACTCCTCCTTATCTCCCCCGTCACGTACAGACCTGAACATTAACCCTTATCCTGCTAACGTGGAGAATATGGTGAGATCCTAATAATGCCAGCAAATGGCAGATGAGATTTAACTCGGCGTTTAAAGGGTTAAACCTATGAAAACACAAATACAAAATAAAAATAAGTGGGAGAAATATTTTTAGTTAATTCGCCACCAAATGCAACAGGAACGATTATTCTAAATTTAAAAAAAATCTCTCCATTCAATCTAACCCACTAGAAAGTCGGTTTAACCAGTTCTTTCGACAATGATATAGTAGCCAGGGCGAGAATCTGACCCTCACACTATAATATGCACTCCCGGTTTCAGAATGCATTCAGTTCAACAACCACAGCGCTCTGTACGTTTACAGCGCGGTACGTATCCTAGCTTCAGCGGCGTAGATAAGGACCTCGCAGAATCGACGGCGCGGGCGGTCCCGTAAGTTCAGGGGGGAGCCTCAGACGTACAGAATACTAAAATTTGTTGTGGTTTTTTTTCGGACTGAATTTCGTTCTTCTTTCAGAAGGCAATATTCTGGATCCCTGTTGGAAGGACTGTGAATTCGGTCACTGGGGCTTTATTAATGGGGGGGGGGGATTATCGTGTAGCGGATGGGCCCCAGACCGTTTATTTGCGCTACGGAACAGGATCAGGTTAACGCTAATAATCGACCTTTCTCCTAAGAGCGGGTATATCACCGGATGAAGGCGGTAGCTGTAGTCCGAATTACTGCGGTCGTTCGTATGATTCTAACAGCAAATAGACAACATTTCCCTAAGTGCGTTCAGTGACTTGCCTTTATAATAAATAAGAACTGTTGACGACCTGAGTAACTATAAGCATCTTAAGACGGCTTAATCTTCACACCGTTAGACGGTTATTTAGTCAGTTAATTATCTAAGTTTTGCTTACGATAAATAGAGACCGCGAAACATAACTAGTTAAAATCTCGATGTTATTCGCTCGTAAGCATATTTATCACACAATCCTCTCTGCCTTACAAAGAGCAGTATCATAAATAAATAGGCCTACTTATTTGTCGTTTATTTTACTACTGATTCCGATTATAGATCTGTAGTGTCGAAGGATTTGAAGATAAAAAATGGAACTGGAAAAGCGCAGGAAGATGGCGGTTGCAGCCTCTTTTAACGCAGTATTTAATTTGTCTAGTGGGACTGTGGAAAACTACGAAACCCCTCAGTCGCAGTAGTCGTTGTCCCGACAGAGATTCAAAGTGGTCACTTTCCGAATAAAAGTCTCAGAGGTTACCACTTTAACCAAAACGCTCACTGCAGCATTGCAGCCACGAAGTTTACATTCCTTAAAGACTGCAGGATCCCTGGTGTGGATGAATATGAACGCACCCCAGAACAGACCATGAAGTAGGCCCATAGGGGTAGTAAAGTTATAGCTCTATTCTTTCTTTAACCTCGGCGATCGATGTGAGTAGGTGGTCAACGCCACGCCCCGGCCGCTTTACCCCCGGGAAAGAACCGGTACCCATTGTACAGAAGGCTGGGTGGGCCCCACGGCCGGTCTTGGGGGTGTGGAAAATCTAACCCCAATGAAATTCGATCCCCGGACCGTGCAGCCTGTGACGAGTATCTATACCTACGCTGCAGATATATATGGTGAGCTATATTCACATCTGTAGACCATACTGTGCAGAACAGACGTTAATGGGACAAATATCAATCTGTGAGTCCTAGGTAAATTTAAAAGACACAAAACCCACCACAGAGTTGTATGTATATACGCCTCGCAGTAACCGCCAGTACAAACATAGGCTAATGCGTTTCAAAGTATGATGCTGGACGGACTTGACCACTTTTTGATTGAGGCAAGACGACGGTCGTAGTGACGTCATGAGTCATGATGGCGTCGCACTGGAGAATCTTATGATTCGTCATCTAAAAATAGACGTCAGCCAATGAGCGTAAGTCGACTTAATAGAAAGACCCAATCAGATCTCACTCAGCATATTTTACACACACATTAAGAATGTATTCGCCCACACACAAACACTCTTGCAGCCAAATTACTGCCATTTCTTCTAAATATACACTTCGCGCCATTTGCGTACAGTCTGTTCACGCACGAAATGCACTGTACTGTTTGTTAAATTCTTAACGTCGGCCTGTGACTGCGACACGAACAAACTCTTCATTTGGAACACCAGCGTCCATTTGCTTCCTCTGTGTTTTGCGCAGCCACTTCAGCAAGACTGTGACTTCTACGCCGATTCTTATGACCATTCACAGGATGGGTCTCTTTTTCTTGGCTCGACAGCCCTGGTAGGTCAGGGCCTCCTCCTTTTCGAAGTTTCGAGATCATATTCGGACACACCACCCTCGGCAAGACTCCCCTGGACGAGTGATCGGCCCGACGCAGAGGCCTCTACCTCACAACACGCAACACTCACATTCACGACCCAGGCGTGATGCGAACCCGCAACCTCAGCAAGCGAGTTACCGCAGACCCACGCCTCAGACCGCGCGGCCACCGGGATCAATCAGCCTACAAAACTTTCCCAGTCTGCCAGAGTAGGCCTGTGTTTTGCACTTTCCTTTCGAACTCTTGACCGTAAGAATGACCCCTCGTGAAGGTATATTTCCCTGACACCAAATTAAGTATCACCCCATGAAGACGAATGTAATAATTTGAAGCATTGCTCCACACGTTCCTAGTCTGGGCATGAGATAGAGGTGAGTATTCAGTTTCACATTCCGGCCGCTTTATCTTCGGATACAAACAGCATACGAGACTGGGTTGGTCGCATAGTCGTTCTCGATGCACCGAGAAAGCAAGAAACCTATTTGTTCTGCAGGAGCTCTAACACAGTTTCCTCATTCGTCCATCCTGTAGCCTTGTCACTTTATCGACTGAGCTACCCTGACTCTAATATACAATTAATCGTTGTAAATCTACCAAGAGCACAAAAGTGCAGAGACAAATGAACGTTGGTTGAGTTTGTAACATAACTGAAATGGCAAGGATTGGCCAGTCCATAATTCGTGTAGGATTTGTAGCTACAGTGAGATCGCCTTCTGAAAGATTTGATAGGCCCAGTTTTCAAAACAGAGCAACATGTCGGATAAACAAGCTGAACAGACATCCGTCCATATGTTTGCAGTTCTACACCCATCTGGACCAGCAGATCAACGACTTCGTTACACGGTCGACGCATCAGACCACCGCCTTGTCTTTATTCCCTGCCTAATCTCCAAATTAGGATAATGGGCAATTCTGTGTTTGCTTTCATGACATTAAAACAATTGCGGATAAAATTAGGCTCACGAGAGGGTTACGAAGCAGGAAACTCTTACAACCCTATAGTGCGAAGTCCTTTGTGCTCTCGTCTACCCAACTCGTTGTACAGAATAAGCCACTGGAAGGAAGAAGTGCCGATAAGAACCTGACTTCTGCCACAGGCGGATATTTTTCTCTTGTCCACAGAATCCAGACCGGCTCTGCGTCCTCTCAGCCTCTATCCTGTAAGTAAAGGTAAAGCAGTCCCGTTACAGGCCTAGAGGGGCCCAGAGGGTTCCAGGAAGTTAAGGTTTCCAGATTTTCATGACAACGGCACAGGATGGTGGTAAAGTTCTCAGTCTTACGCACCGGCCGCCTTTACCCCCAGGAAGTACTACTGGTACTCACTTCTGTTCGAGGCTGAGTCGACCCCAGGGCCATAGTGCGATCAGAAGGATTTTATGCCAATGAAAAATTCCAATGACACCAGCTGGGATCGAACCAGCGACCTTCCGATTTGTAGCACAGCACTTTAAACCACTGTGCAACCGCGGTCCCTCTATCCTGTAAGTATTGGAGGTAAATCGGTAAGGGCTTTAAGTTCACCGCTGACTTCAGTCTGAATCTTAGGTTAAGAATGTGCAATGAATTCTACGCCAGACGTCGCAGTGGTTTGGTTACTGGTTAAGCACAGGGAAAACTAAGAATTCAAGATTCCTGGAATGATTCGCCATGCCATCGACTGGTAATGAGACTACGGCCGTTTCGTTACCGTTTCGGAACAACCTATCGGTCTCATCTTCGTGGATCAAGCTTGACCCTCGAAGATGAGACCGATAGGTTGTTCCGAACTACGGCAACTAGCTACCAATCTACGGCAACTAGCTACCAATCTACGGCAACTAGCTACCAATCTACGGCAACTAGCTACCAATCTACGGCAACTAGCTACCAATCTACGGCAACTAGCTACC
>Ga0123354_10009135_pt1 | contig 15142 bp, 12 predicted proteins | sample TergutLab28metaG_2_FD_97872 | JGI IMG/M metagenome (GOLD analysis project Ga0123354, IMG submission 97872) | Labiotermes labralis P4 segment gut microbial communities from Petit-Saut dam, French Guiana - Lab288 P4 | ecosystem: Host-associated > Arthropoda: Insects > Digestive system > Gut ...
TATGTCAATTACTGTCTACACCCAAAAATACATTTGAAACTTTTATATCAAATTGGTAAATTGTACTTGTAAAAAGGTTTGTATATTGATTGATAGAAATTATCAGTTGGATAACAAATGTTTTTATATATGAAAGACGCGTCAAAGTTGCCTTTTCTAACAAGCCGAAGACAAGGAAAGACGAGAGAGATCTCTGACTTAAAAAGTCCGAAAAGGAAACAAAGGTACTTTTTCTTTCAAAAACATTCATTTATTTTATTTCGTAATTACACGTGTGTTTGTAATATTTCTGAACGCGTAGATACTGAGGGGATTTGAACGTAAACAGCAAGGGAAGAAAGTGCGTAATTAGCGAAAAACATTAATTGTGCTCTTTAACACACCCCATTGCCGATACCAGTGCCCCCACGTTATAAGGCGTGGGTCTGCGGGCATTCAATTAATGGGATTGTGGGTTCGAATACCGCCAGGAGAGTGGAAGTTTTCTCTTGTGATTTTTGCGAGTTATCAGTTACCTGTGTACACATCCGGCTGATCATTAATCTAGAGGATTCTTACCGAATGTAGTGGCTCTGAATGTAATATTGAGTCATCGATAATGAGGAACACATTGACCTTGGGGGATATGAAAAGGGGCTCTCGAGTTAGCAGTGTTAATAAAATTATTGGAATTCAGAATTCAGTTAAAAATTTATATTTAATTTGAAGCAATACGTGAGTCATTCCGTGGATGTTAAGCATTGTGACCTAATTACATACAATTGACAGTGTTTTGAGTCACGTTGTAGCACAGAACATCGCAACGGCATATAGACTATAAATGAAAGCCGTTATATGTGAAATTATAGTTTACGAGGAAATTGCTCTTGTGGAAGAAATTCGAAAATAATTTAATAGACACGTTTACAAAACGAAGAAGGAGCTGAGCACATTACTTTTTTCACTAGAGAAGGATATTTTCTAACTCCTGTAGTTTCCAAACTTCCCAATAAATCGCCCTTTTGTAAAGAATGTCTGATCATTATTGGCTTCATTACATGACCAGAATATTGATGAGGCATTTTAAATTTATACTTTATGTTTCTTTTTTAACAAGCACGAACAAAATTTGAAATTAAACATTTTATTTTGTTTTTCTGCCATAATTTGCTTCTTGGCTTTAGCGCCCCAGTTACATGAGAGAAAAAATCATTTTAAGACCTTGAACAAAACCAGAAAAAACCTGTAAATATCTTATTTACGTCCCTTTCAAAAAGAATCATCTATTTTACACAAAATTTCGGCCCTCGCGGTAGCTAACATAGTTCGATTTTGCGTGACCAAGTGTCTCATTCAAATGGCACTGCACACTGTTGACTCCTGGTAGAATCTTCCTAAAAAAAGCAACAAAATTGCCATCAGTTTATCGTGTACAGATTATCGAAACAGCTCTTTGAAACATACAAACGACGTGATTTATTCTAAGAAATATTGGGAGATATGAAGGAAAGAGAGTTATTATACGTAAGAATTTTATATAGGAATTTTTTTTTAAAATATTTAATTTATATGCAAGTTTGGAAGAATGTTGCCTCGAATTGTCTACAAATTTTAATTTTTATTTATTTTGAATATTACTTTGCAGATGTACAGATTACTTTGCAGATTTTACATAGTAAGTTGATAAAAAACTATTTAATTTACATACGAGTTTCGAAGCATGTTGCCACGAATAGTCTACAAATTCAAATTGCCATTTATTTTGAACAATACATTGCAGGAGTCCATGCAAGTCACTGATATCGACGTAGTGCCGCACATCACTGTGATATGTCAATAGAGCGCAGAGCCACCTGCTCTGCATATCCACCTCACTGTTCCACAGTCGTTAACACCATAATAACAACTGACAGAGAGGCCGAACACATGCATATTGTTAGTAGCTAATGTGTGTAATTTCGCAGTACTATTAAAGCCTGCAAAAGTTTTGTAATATTTTTCTGGAATCTTCGATTAAACTTAATTTATGGAGGGTCGAATGCATAAAAAACGGCAGATAATTTGCAGAAATCTATGAAGATTTTAGACAGGCAAAGACGTACAAGTCGCTTGCTGCATGCAGATGCACGGATAATATGGCTTCAAAGAACCGTCTGAAAAATGTCTTAATTGGTAGTTCAGCCACGTTCCTTTCTCTGTCTTGAAGGCAGCCACATGTGTTCAATTCCCTGGAATGTAAAAAATCCTCAAACACAGAATATTTTACTATTTAAAATGCCTTAAAATGATAGTAAGGGAGTGACCTTGTGGTAACTCGAAGAGTATTAATGTCTTTTCAAAAGCAACATATTTGTCTAGTTGTGTCTGTCTAATGGCTTTTCCTTTTTTTTTCTGTTTATGTATGTGTATGTCTAATTGTGTCTGTCGAGTTTTGTGTGTCTAATTGTATGTGATTATAGGTGTGCACCAAATTTTGTGTGTTATTTTTATAAGCCTATTTGTGTGTCTAATTGTAGGTGACTATTTTTGTGTGACTAACTTTTTGGTGCCTAAATATATGTGACTATATATTTGGAACTTACTGTGTTTCTAATTGTGTATGAACAATGTTGAATATAATTTAGTTTATTTAATAGTTTGAGCCCAATTCTGTGTGTAATTGTGAGTGTCTAAGGGCGTGGTACAGAAGATTAGCAATTAAAATTGCGTATATCTGTGATGGACTGGCAAGCTACAGAATGAAACAGACATATTTTTCTAATTTTCTAAAATTTTTACGTTTTAATATACAACTTAATTAATTATTCAATAAATTCATTAACTATTTTCCCTTACAGCATTTAGAGTTCCCTCTAATATAACATAATGTTAAAATGCCATGAAATTACCAAATTTATTTCTATCTTCAATGTGTTTATATATATATATATATATATATTAATACCATCATTTCTGGGTATTAGAATATATACAAAATTGAAGAGCAGGCCTCATCATGTGATGCGTGTTAGATACTCAAGTTCAAGATATCAATTTTTACAGAATATAAATTGTTGTGTAATTAATCAGTAATCTCACTATAAGCCGTAGTTTACCGATGTGCTGCTACGCATTCATTTCGGTTCAGCAAATTGTTTAGCGGTATTTTGGGAACTGGCGCAGTGCGGACAGCTGAATTGTTAGGTTCTGAGATTTCAGGTACTCACTTTGAAGAATGTTACGTATTTGGAGACTTGTAGGATGTGACGTAGCTCACATTCTTAGGCAGGGAAAACCATCGTTCTGTATTAAAATGCTGCCTTAATTTAAGGTTGCAGTAATAACTTGGATTTGAATTTCGACCACAAAATTTCGGAAATAATTCAGAAAAAGCGAAAAGATTAATTGTGCTGTGAAATAAAATTTTATTTAATGTAAAGCGGTTACATATTTCAGCAAACGTACTACATTTATCCTGGGTGGTACACCTTTTTGCAAAGAGGACAATCTGTATTTTTGATTGACGTCATGGGTGGAAAAATCACAATCAACTTAAAAGAAATGCACTAAAATTGGAAGCAAGATACACATGCACACTGGAAAAGAGCGAGAACCGCACAAAGTAGATAAAAGACGCTTCAGTTGCGACAGTGATTGATTGTAAGACATTAGTTTTCGTTTCGAATCTACAACGATCATTAAACTGAATCTTCTAAATCGAACCGTCGTAAAGTTGGAACCTACGGCACTTGAAGCTGTGCGTCCTTGTTGTTCATATAAATCCCATATGCCTTAATGTCGTATCAACTGATACAAGTAAATGTTAGTGCGTTAGATTCAATTTTGTGTGTTGTTTTGAGAAAGCAACAAATCGTATTAATTTCACGTTCAAGAGAACAGCTGAGCTTTGATATTGTAATAGTCGCAGTTCTATATAAATAATAAAAAAGTAAACACACAATTCTACGCTAAACGCCTCAGACCTAAAACCATACATTTTACGGAAAATTGTAACTTGTATGTTGCTCTCTGTTACCGCTTATATGCCGAAAATTACATAAAATATATATTACAACAATATAGGACATCTGGCATACTGTTTTTTTCTCCTATTTGAATTTCACTTTTCCTCATTTTGGGGGGTTTGACACGTCGGGATAAACTGAAAGAAAAGGAAAATTCGATAACCTATTTTTACACTTGGACATTGACAAACGTTATTCGTAGTAATAGAAATTCTTATTATAAAATTTCTTTACAACAAAAGATTTATTTTTTCCCGGTCAGTCCAACAAATTACTATAATATATTTTGTTGGCTGGTTTCTTTATTTTCAATGTTCTAAACACAAACAAACACATCACAGAGCGTTGTGTAAGCTACAGAAATTGTGAAATGCCCTTCATTGTAGAGTCAGAAACACAAAATACAAAATCAATTTTATAAATACCCACCAAGTCAAAGCACATGACACCGCTGTAAAAATCAATGACTTGCTCACTGTTATCTATCGACTGCAAGATTAATGCTCGCATATCGGAATTAAAATTTAAAATACAAATTTTTAGGAAGGAGTGACACCTGTTTGGAGGCGTTTGTCTATCCTCTTACTGCAGTAACAGAGGTAGCAATGTTAATATCGATCTGCACATTGACTGAACAACTCACACACCAAACTGTCCCCCCAATCTAATTCTGCTTTACCACCCCAGGATTAAAAAATATCCAATTTCGCTTTCAATATTACATATCATCCATTTTAATATCATATATGTTTCCTTGTACTCCACAATTTCGAAGTTTAAACTTAACATATCACATCGTTTTTACAAGTAAATGTCGGTTTGAGAGACAAGACCTTTAAGTTTAACCTACTGCCTAATTCTACGTGTTTTGAAATTAGAAGTTAGGCGAACAGTACAAGGGAAGCAAGCTCCAAACACCCTGACAGCATGGATATTCGTTTCTTTCTAACGCGTTCACAAACTTCCGATAAATATTTAAATACACCACATTTTTTTATCCATCCTTCTGTCATTTATCTGTTTTGACCAAATATCACTCCAAAAGTTCGGATATTCATGAAATTTGATATAGCGATATGTCTTCCAAAAATCATCCAGAAAATTAATATTTCCGTCAAATACAAAAATCAAGTACTTTACATGAAGACACAATGTACATTTTTGATTATATGTCTCTGGGTTCTTCTTAGAATGAGAAAATTTTCCGATACATTCTTAGAGAAATAAAAAAAAACATAATTTTTTTCAATAATTATTTTTCAGAATATTTTGATTTTTATGAGATTATATGCAATAATTTTGTATGACAAGACAGTCCACAGATAACAGCGTGGCTCCTGCGCATTGCATGCTGGCCAAAGAAAAACTGTAATCACACATTCACCATATGAAATATTTATGCGAAATAGGTACATTATCTGCCTTTTGTGTATTATGTGTTGTGTAGGCAACGAAATCTGTAAAATCCCGAATGCTCATTCATAGGAGTCCTAACGGCTGAGTGTCTAATAAAGTGTGTCTAATTGTATGCATAATTATGTGTCTCAATTTGTGTGTATTTAATATTGTGTGTCCAATTGTGTTTGTTTAATTGCGTCAAATTTATGTGTCTAAATATCGGTGTAAATTTATGTGTGCCTAATCTTGTGTTTCTAATAGTATGTGTCTATTAGCGTGAGTCTAATTTCGTGTGTGTGTGACTTTGTATGTCTATTTGTATGTGTTTAATTTTCAATTTTTAAAATAACAATAAAACACTTCAAACACAATTCAACAAACGACACTGTAGACAGCAAAGCATTTCGATTCCTAAGGAATCGTCATCAGGCATTTTATAAAAATTTAATCATCATCATGCAATTTAAAAAAACTTAAATAAAATTGCTCACTGAATAGTAACAAAACGATAAAGAAATGAGTTGTTCCAATTTTTCTTAAGAAATTGCCTGATGATGAATTCTAACGCATCGAAACATGTCGTAAGGCAGGGTGCCAGTTATTAAATTGATTTGTGTTTGACCGAATTGCTTGTACTGTCGTATTATGCACTGTGTTTTTGCTGTAACAGAGCAAAATTTGCAAAACGCCGTTGGAAGTCTCGACTTGTTCCTTGTAACTGCACCGTCATTATGTGAGTTTTAATCGTCTGCTCATATACAGAAATAAATCTACAGGGTTTCTACGCGAAACCTACCTAAAATATGATATTTCCTCTTCGGAAGTACGTAATTAATTTCCAAATTACTGCACGCGTGTAAATTTGTCAGATAAAATTTAATCTTGTTGAGTACGCAATAATCGCTCTTCATTCTAATCCCGTGCTCAATAACATACAGTGCTCAAGTGAAGTTCAATGCTGCAAGCCGAAATGTTGACCAGCCTTAATACTATATTCAATTATTCAAAGTGACGTGAAAGTTTCGTGGTCGAAATTATTAAATTTATCTTTTTTTCTCACATATTTGCGTCTTCTTGTACCTGCCTACAGCTTAGTGTTCATATAACAGAAATTTGTTGCTGGAGTTCTTTGATAACAGATTGAGCAGAATTACTTTGTGTTTTTATGCATTTATTGTGCATAGATTATTTCCACAGATACTCCGACATTAAGTGCAGGTAATTTTAATCAGTCTAAATTTAAGCTATAATTCGGGAGGGTTCACAAAACCGTGTGGTCGTAGACAAATGTTTTTATACGTAGAGGTGGAGAAGATACTATCCAGTATTCGTCAGCTTAGGCAGTAGCAGCTAATGAAGTGACTGAGTTACGTTTGACGGAATGTTTGTGAGTCTCGCACTGAGGAGAGTCATTTGCAATGACGGGGACATTGTGAATATAATCTTAATATACACTAATCTTTTCCCTTATTGATCCATGCGGATTGTACAGCGTTGTGTGTAAAGCCTGTGGGCAATTGCGATGAGACGCCGAGTAATTTGGTGGAAGGTGATCGGTATCTGCCTTCATATCGGACGAAGGACGTATCTCGGAAATGTATAAACATTGGTTATATTTATCGAATTTCCCGGGATATTGTTCTCCAAATATAACTAAATTTTCGAATGTGTGACCACATAAGTGGGAAATAGTGTGTAAGAACTTCCTACTTACCTGTCAATATCACAGTGCAAAACATCGTACTGCTGAACAGCAACACCGCCAGTTGTGCATTTATACTGCAACATGTTGCGTATTACGTGAAGACCACTAAACTGTCTTGTGACTGTTATTGGGTAGGGCTACTGTTACACAGTGCATTGCTGTTGGCAGTTACCTTTCCACCACGAAAAGTTTCCTAAGCTCATATTAGTAATCACATGCAAAGTTTATTTGTTGTCATCAAGTAATTAAACTTCAAATCTAAACAGAAATAATTAGTGAATGCAATTTAAATATATGTCAATTGATGTTTCCATCAAAATTATACTTAAAAATTTATATTAAAAAGGTAACATGAACTTGTAAACAGGGTGTGTATGTTGTTGTTAGAAATAATCATTTGGATGACAAAAGTTTTATTTATGAAAGTTGCATCAGAACTGCCTTTTCTAACACAGCGAGGACAAGGAACGACGCGACAGAACTTTGACGTAAAAGTTCGAAATTTAAAAAAAAATTCTTTTTCTTAAAAAGCTTGTTATCAGTTCTATTTTGTCATTATACATGTGTTTGCAATATAACAGAACACCTCTCTACTGAGGGTATATGGACTTAACACGTAAAGTAGTACAGTGCGTAATTAGCGGAAAACGTTATTTGTGTTCTTTAACAAGCGCCATTGCCATTTCCAGTGGCTCCTCGGTCTGCGGCCGTTCGCTAAATGTGATTTTGCGTTGGATGACATTTCTGTTGTGAGAGTTGTGAGTTATCAGGTGCCTGTCCCTGCATCGCGCTGGTCGGTAGTCCAAAGGTTTCCTACCGAGTGAGGTGGATCTGAACGCAATCATGAATCCTTGATAATGAAGAGCACTTTGACCTTGTGGGAGTGTGCGTCATAACTAAGAAAAGAAACATAATTAGGGAAACAAAACATTCTGGGAAGGAGATATGAAGACGTGGCTGTCGAATTAATAGAGTAAATAAAATTATTGGACTTCTTAATTCAGTTAAAACTTCTATTGAATTTGGAGGAATACGTGTGTCAGTCCCTGCATATTAAGCGTTGTGACCTAATGACATAAAGGTGACAGTGTTTTTGAGTCATGCTGTAGCACAGAAGGGCGCATTTCCTTATAGGTTTTATATGCATGCCGTTATACGTGAAATTATAGTGTACGAGGAAATTGGTCTTGTGAATTATAATCGACAATAATTTAATAGACAACGTTACAAAGAGAAGAATGAACTGAATCCTTTAATATGTTCCATGACGAAGGACTTTTTCTAACACCTGTCGTTTCCAACTATCCATAAAACCCTCCCTTTTTAAATAAAGTGTGATTATTATTGGCTTTATTACATGACACGGATAATGCTTAGGCGCTTTTAATTATAATTTATAGTGTATAATGCTCTTATCGTGTGTGTCCATTTGTTAAAATTAAATATTTTATTGTGTTTCTTCTGTCATAATTTGCTTCCTTGTTTTATCACCTCAATTAGTTGATGCAAAAGAAAATCAGATTTAAGACTTTGAACAAAACCGGGAAAAAATTGTAGATATCTTCTTTCCTTCCCATTCAAAAAGACTCATCCATTTCACCCAAAATATCGGCCCTGTCTGTGCCTAACATAGTTCAGTTAGCGTGACCAAGTGTCTCATTCAAATGGCACCGCACACTTTTGACTCCTGGTAGAAACGTCCTACAATAAGTAACAAATTTTCCATCTCTTGATCATATCGAGATTACCCGATATAGCTCTTTGAAACATACAAACGACTCGATTTATTCTAAGAAATATTGGTCGATATATAGGAAAGAGTTTTTTATATATATATATATATATATATATATGTGTGTGTGTGTGTAAATTTTTACATAGGAATTTGATTTTAAAAAATTTATATACATGTTTAGAAGCATGTTATAACGTATGGCCTAAAAATTCAATTTTAATTTCTATAGAGAATTCCTTTGCAGCAGTCCCTGCAAGCCTCTCATATCTACCTAGCGCCGCATATCACTATGAGTTATCATTACAACGCAGAGCCACCCGCGCTGCGCATACATTGACTGTTCGACAGGCCTTAACTCCATATTATTATTTGATAGAGAGACTGAATTCAGGCACATTGTAGGTATATACTGTGTGTAAATTCACACTTCTACTGAAGCCTGCATCATTTTTCGTAATTGTTGCCAGAGAACGTCGAAAAATCTTAATTTATGGGTGTTGAATGCATAATCAATTACGGATAATTATGAGAACTTCATAAATTTTTCAGAGAGAAAAAACGTGCCACTAGATTTTGCAACCTGCTTCATGGATAATATGGCTTAAAATAGATGTCTGGCAAATGGCTTAATTGTGTAGATCAACCATGTTCCTATCTCTGACGTCGAGGAAGTCATATTTGTTCTAAAGAGTGAATTTGAAACAACCATCATACACAAGTTAAATCCCTCAAATTTATAGCAATGGTACTTTTCACTATACAAAATTTGGCTTTTGGTCAAAATAACGGAAGCCACAGTAACTTGATTCATTTGACTGTTACACTTGAAGGTTGTGTTCCTGTGACAACTCAAGAAGTATCAGTGAAGTCTCACAAGTACAACAATTGAAGCAAAACACAGAGGGCAATTAGACACCAGCCCAACAATAAGAGACAGAAGGCAGGTTGCATGTGATACAGGGTGAAGCTGTAATATCAGTCATGCTGGTGAAAGATAGCTATCTTACGAGAACCACATTTAATAATTAAAAAGCGTCAGGAAATCCAGTATTTGTATATACCTGCTTCAATGCCAAAATTTTCTAACCTGCATTCCAAGGGTTCAGAGTTCTCGCCAAAATAACCACCATCAGCGTAAGTTTCCTCAGCAAACATATCAGCGATCAATATTGAAATATTCTTCTGATACATTGCCCAGTTCATACATTCATCATACGATGGGCAATTCACTCTATTCCTTTGCACATTAGGTGCTTCCGTTTCGTCACACTTCTCGACAAAGAAATTGTATTTTCTTGGGTAGGCAAGCTTAAAGGTTGAGGCGAAAAGCCCATCCATATTTTGAATTAGTGTTTGTACCCGAAGTCATTAAGAAACTTTTTGAGAAATTCGTGGATTACTGTGTTGAAAACTAGAGAGAAACCCACCCAGGCGTGGAACAGCGAACGTAGTGACGGTGCGCGTGGCATCGTTGACACTGACACCCCTAGAATGACAGCCCAGAAGTTGGTCATCGAGCTTGACAGTGACTTGTACCCGTGCCAATCCGACGTGCAGTTGTATCGCACAACAAGTTTAGTAGAAATGGCAGTAATCACAATCGATAAGATGAGAATTAACCACAGTTCAACAGAGGGAATTCTAAAGATGCTACTCCATTTTGGATATTTGATAGAACACGGTACATACCAGCAGACACTCATCATGTAGTAGATATTTGTGGAATCAAAATATGATAGAGACAAATATTTTTTCCCAAACCACCTAATGCTAAAAAAGGTTTCTTTGAAAACATAGCACAAATTATATTATTTATCGATTTTACTTCCATTTCAAAACTTTGGTGAATGTACATGATTGAATCTCATATTCATCTGTTTCAAAAAACCCTTATTAAATTAAACACCAAGAGAGTTATATAGGTCCGAACATTATTTTTGAATCATTGTATTGGACATACTTCTTTGTAAAATTCCATTGGCCGTCCATTGCAAATGCTTTCATAGGACATCAATTGAGGGTGTTACTGATCTTTCGTGGAAAAAAGTCAGAGTTCTTGGTAAAGTCTCCTTGTGCAGAAATAACACAACTGTCCAGTAGGGTGACATCACTAACCTCAATAAAACGATCTGAATTCTGATATGGAAACCAAGTGTACACAACCAATGTGATGTCTTTTTCTACATCATTAACCATTATCTCGCTTTTATATAATTTGTGTATTACATCACGTTCTAGGCTTAAGGCAATGCAGTTATATATTCTAAATTTTGAGAAATGATCAAATATCTTGCGACAGTGAGAATTCGTTTGTTACATCCACAACAAACCGAGATTCAGAAATCCATAATCTTGTGTATCTGAATATTTCTTCAGCTAACTCATTAATTTCAGGATTAAAATATTTGATATTCCCATCCTGTATTAATATAATATAACAGGCATTTCTATCTATGAAGTCTGTTTTCTGGGTATTTTAATATTACCATCAACAGTAACAACAGGCCAGATAGAAGTTCTGCGAAATTCTGCAATCAATTCCTGCTGAACATCTCGGTAGGTGGCTTGTGATGATATCACCAGAGATCGCCCTGGTGCGAATTATCTTTAGCTGATGTGTGTCAGACAGCGCACCAAGTGGATTTCTTATAAAGTAAGGGACCTAGTCGGCAACAGTTTTCCATTTGTAATGGCGCTGGAGAGCAATATCACAAACACCAAGTCCAAAATTTTTTCAGTCTGCAAAAAACACATCACACTCCCAGCAAATAAGTACCGAGCATTTCCCTATTTATTTAATTACGTTTTATTCCTTTAACAGGGAAAGTGAATATGTCACTCTCCCCCAATATTGCAACTTCTATTAACATACATGATCCATTCTCATTTTCTCTGATTATTTTCTCCGGTTTCTTGTTAGTGACGGTTCTGTCGTTATGCACTTTTTTATTCCATACCTTGTTTACCTTATTTTCATTATTCCTTTCCACTAATTTTGATGCAGTTTCGAACTGGATTTCTGACCTTAATTGTACCTCAGATTTATTTTGTATATTATTTTGTAGTAAACGCACATTCTATCTTTTCTCGGCTTGTGAAATTCTATTGTCAGTGCTTTGTATGTTGATATTATGTGTTGCACTGAGTCGTAAAATTTTTGTCTATGTTCAGCCTTTACAGTGGCATACTTTTTGTAATGTCTGTGTTTCGAAATATTGTTTTTGTAACGCCTGATCTTGTTCTTCAATTATTTCACAAAAATTTTCATTTTTAACATCTCCCAGCTACTGTCAAATGAACTTGTTTTCTTTAGCAAACAACTGCCTATACTCCTAACTTACTGATCATATAGTAATTTCATTTCGCAATTCTTCTTTGATGACTCTACATAGCAAGGTTAAAAAAATTCTAATCTTTCATTTGCTTCAGTACTTCTTTTTAGAGCTTCAAGCTTTAAACAACTTCCACTGAAGTTTTGATTCTTATCATGCTGATTTTTTTATTGCATTCAACACTAGTTAAATATTTGTTTCTATATGTGCCCTAATCTCTTTGTGTTGTTTCCGGCTCTCTTCTAAATATATGTCTTAAATTTGCAACAAGCCTATTGCATCATCTACCCATTTTATTTGCAGCCTACTTCTGTTACATTGAGGGTAATATATTGTGACAATCTTTTTATGTTTTATTTTCATATTTCAATTCATGACTATTACATTTATCTAGACTACGCCATTCGTATCCAAATTTGAAACTCTAATAATTTTTAAAAGTTACGAATTATTTTTTTTCTCACATAAAATACTGTAAATTTACTTCGCTAATCAACCGTAAATCTATATATATTTTGAAACTTCTGCCTTCCATACATTTTAGCAAAATTTAAAATGAATCAGTGCCGAAGAAATGAAAGTCTTTTGGCATGAAATTGGATGTAAAATTAAATATGTCCACTTCATTGTTTCTCCTAAAATATAGACAATTAACTTCAGTGATCTTTTTGGGACTCCGTGAAGATGAATTCCTTATTTGTTAAAGATCCTGAAACAACGCTACTTTGTACAAAGTACTACGTGTATTGCGATTATTTCAGTTCCAGTATAGACTGGAGAGTGTAGAGGGAACTGAAGGGTCTATATAGTGAGTAAATATGCAAGAACTGCATTGGCTTTTCATGTTGCAGAATTGCTTATATTTACAAACAGGACCAGAATGTAGGATCAATTCACACGTTTCAATTTTTACATATAATTTATTTGCTCCTTCCCTGTTGAGGTATGCCGAAGAGTAAAACAGAAAACTTGGTCCGTGTATTTTCAACTTTATACTTTCTTCTATAAAACTTTAAAGTATTGAGAAATTAGACTAAAATGTACAAAATTTCCACCAAAAAGATTTTGGTGAACATTTTCCCTTACAAAATGTTTATCACGTTGGTTTAATTGACCTAATTCCTTCACCGATTATACTTCCTTTATTTTCATGTAGAATGTCTGAGAAGACAATATTTATATCTGTAGATCGGAAAGCAATAATCTTTTGATTTATTGGGTGAAAGGAAATGGTGTTTGTTGTGAAAAATTTATTTCGTCTCCCGACATAATTTACATGATTAAGTAAATTTATTGTTAAATTTACAGGAAATATGCAACATAAGACAAGGCACATTTTCACATTTAAAAAGAAAATCTGTTTTTTCCACAGTTATGAAAAAAAAAATTATATTATTTTCGATAATGAGTTTAGAAAATATTTTGACTCACAAGAAATGACTCCAGAATTCTGGATATCTAAAAAATTAAAGAGATAAATTGGAATAATGTTTGTAATAATAAGATAAGAGGAATAGAATTGTGGTAATTTTGGTACTAGATATAAGGTACTAATTTTCACCTACATAAGTGTATAAATTTGTTACGGGAATTCCTTTGCAAAACTTGTGCAGATAAATTGAAGTCCCCAATAGTGAAAGAAATATCATGTTGGCATCAAAACTATTGCATTACTACTACTGTACTACACTCCCTTAAATACAGACATATGAATGATTATTGGGATATGAGGCAAGATGGCGGCACAAGTAGATGAGCTTATAGACTGTGCTCTAGAGGACATAGTGAATGCAACGAATCAAAGTAAACACGTCAAACGCGAATTGAAGAAGTCAATAATGGAAACAGTAAGTAAAATTGCAAACATATTTTATGCTCTCAAGAAGGGTATAGTGGATAAATCAGCAAAAACACAGAACTTCAGAGGTTATCCAAGCAAGGCGAGAACTACAAGCCTACAGAGACACGCGTAACGACACTAGTGGCAACATCTAGTGACAGGATGAAGACACTACGGACCGATACAAGTGATACACAACATCCATCTAGCGGTGGAAAACTAAAATCCTACTCTGACATTGGTGTCGGTCACTAAAACAAGAGTAAATTTGAGATAACAATCAGATCAAAAGGAAATTAAGCGCCAGAAAATATTTAATTAAAAAAATAAACCCAACAGAATTAAAAGTAGGATTGTTGCTTTAAGCCTATTCACTGTTTTGAAAATTACTCTCATGGTAGTATGAATTTGAATTTGAAGCGCAACCAATTAAATCAATAATTATATGTACAGGTCTCCAGAATATATGACAAAGCGAAAGAAAATCTTAAAACACAGGTCACTTTTTGACCACAGTAGATATACACAAACGTTTTATTGAAGAGTACAAGGGAACTGCGTGATAACAGGAGACCCTGACACCTGCAAGGGACGGGAAATGGAATGAATCATTAACAGAGCATGTCAGTGTGGCTGATGTCTTCTAATGTTTATTGTCATCTTTACATGACACGAAATATAAACAGACGATTTGAGTCGGTACAAAGCATTTCTGAAACTCTATATTCTATATTAACCTCGTAACACAGCCGGCCTACGTGTTAAAATAATGCATTTCAGTTTTGCTACAATATGATAAAAGCCATGAAGCGGTACGTAACATTTTGTTGTGCTGTTCGTCCATATTATACATAAATACATATATACGTACATACAGACACACATGCTTAAATACATACATAAACAATAAATATTCCCTTATATACATACATACATAAAAATACATATATACATATATACATACATTCATACATACACACACAAACATACATACATACATACATACATACATACATACATACATACACACGTTCATACATACATGCATATATATATATATATACATACATACAAACTAAATACATATATACATACAGTCGTACATGCTTATATACATACATAAGCAATAAATATTCACATATACACATA
>Ga0123354_10009136_pt1 | contig 15141 bp, 10 predicted proteins | sample TergutLab28metaG_2_FD_97872 | JGI IMG/M metagenome (GOLD analysis project Ga0123354, IMG submission 97872) | Labiotermes labralis P4 segment gut microbial communities from Petit-Saut dam, French Guiana - Lab288 P4 | ecosystem: Host-associated > Arthropoda: Insects > Digestive system > Gut ...
TAGGGGTTTTTGATATTCTTCCCCTTTACGATATGAAACAGAATAAAAAAATAAAACCCCTCCAAAAAATTTATAAAAAAAAAAAAAAAAAAAAAAAACCATAAAAATGTCGTTTACTCGACGAATTTATGTCTGGTAACTACTTTGATGAAGAATTCAATTTTTTAAGGAAGGAGAGATCATAAAAACTGTAAAAAAAATCCCCGTCGACGTAATATTATGTACAGTACATACACAAAATTTTATACACAATGATTTGTAAAACTCATATTGTAAATTGTACCTAACTGTTGTATTACGATTGGATTGTATTGTGCAATCGAATCATTGCATCGTATTGTACTATACTGACCAACTTCATTTTCAATTCGACTCAGTTCGAATGACGGATCGGTGAAAAGTGAATTGTGTGATTGTAACTGTACGTAATTGTCTTTTAGCTTCGTCGTGCCTGTGTCTAGTCTGTTCTTCCGCATTTAACATTCCGAGGACAGCTTAACGGACTACACGGAAAATGATCCTGGGGAATTTACAAAATTGTTTTGATCACTCCTATTCAGTTTGAAATCGGCCAAAACCAAAGGACGCTTTACATGAAGACCTACATGTGTTTCTACGTACGTCTAGACTGTAGTTCGTAACTCTCTAGATCCGGGACGTCCAAAACTTTTCTTTTTTGGGGGGGGGGGGGCAAAGGAATACAACTGTTGGCGTGGGATACACACACACACACACACACATATATATATATATATGTGTGTGTGTGTGTTTTACAAACGCGACCGCGGGCTGCATAACACAACCTAGGGGCAGCGGAATGAAACCCCTTCTCCAGAAGATTTTTTTCTTAAACTTATTCACTCTTGAAACATTGTTCATACAATCGACCATCAAAGTACATAAAGGTTGCATAAGAGTATAACAGTTACTGTAATTCTCCAATATATTTCCGTTCATCATCGAACCATCTTCAGGGATACAAAATACATTAACAGATTGCTGATTATGTGCGTATCAATACATAAGGACCATTTACAGTAAAATCTTACTGGTATTTATGTTCCGCAGCTGCGCACCTCGCATAAAGTTGTCTCTATTTAGTTACATTGTATTGTAAACGTACAGGCAGACACAGAAAAATCTTCGCGACATTTGAGGTTCTCACAGCACTGACTTTGGGAATTATCGTCCTCTGATATCTTCAACCTACCCTGAAAATGGAGGCAGCACATTCCTCCGAAACATTGGTAAATTTTTATCAGACTATGCATTGTCACATCCTATAAGATGATATCAGAAAAATCCCGGTACCCGGCAGGGTTCAAACCCCTATATTCTAGAGTAGTCACTATACTGACTGAGCCACCCAGCTCATTTTATTCTGTATGGTATTTGTTTCAGTTTCACCATTTCCATAGGTACGGAAACAAATGCTATCCACTATTCAAACTTACTCACTCTCTATGGCATTACCAGCACCCTCACTGAGCATGACACAGTGAATATTGATTTTCTGAGGCCCTCACAACCTCTGCAAGCAACCTCCCTCTTCCACCGATCTCTTTGATGCTCTGAATCAATCATGCTTGTACTTTAAGTTATAATATCATCACAAAATTTTCATGCTTCTATGAAGTGTTTGGTCTGATGTGAAATTTCTGCTAACATACAACATGACTGTTCACATAAAGGTAACGTTATCCATTGCATTGTAAGTACATGACTGACTGCTTTACACACAACACATTACAGTAAATATATGTATATGTGTGTGCATGTGTAAGTCTAAGTACACTAAAATACAAAATTAAAGAGAAACAGACCTTGTGTCTCAGAATGGCACCACAAAGGCATACTGGGGGCACAAGGGTAAGACAACTTTCATTCTTAACCTCAGTGTTAGATATAGGTGAGTGGTCAGCTCCATACTCTGGCTGTTTATTCTTGGGGGAAAGATGTCTTTTATCCACAGTGGCAAAATGATTCTGCACGTGGCTCTGCAACTTGGTATGTAACACACAGGAGAAATACACGATAGACAGTACTTGCCTGATGGTTTATTTAACAGCACTGTGTTATTTATTCAATTTACATAATATTCAATGACAATTAATGAGGTGAGAAGAGTGTGGAAGAAAATGATGATGGTCATTTTATGATGCTGCATTGTTTGGGAAGCCAACATTTGCCACAAGACACTTACAAACAAAGTGATAGGAAGAATGTTTGGATTGAGAAAAGGAAACTGAAAGAAAAATATTCAGAATGAGTTCTTCACTCATACTACACCATGCCTTCATAGTATAGCATAACTGCTTAGTAGAATTAAAGGTAGAGGTAAAGTTGTCCCTGTAACAGCCATGAAGGCATATGGGGGAGTTCAGGTATAACTCCTCACATTCTTAACCTTGGCATTAGATGGGTCAGTTTCACACCCTGGCCACTTTGCCTCTCGGTAAAGAATCCCTTGTTCCCATTGAATAGGAGACTTGATGGGCCCCAGAGACAGTCTGGACACTTTGGAAAAGAGAAAAATCTCTTGCCCCTGCCAGCAGTCAAACTATGTTTCCTTGGGCATCCATCCCACAACATAGTTACTGTACTTATTACCAGAATTATGATAGCCAAATTAAGTACTGTGGCTATTTAAAACTTGCCGTTCATCTAAATAAAATTAAAAATACCAAATGTTACATCCTAGTAAACACACTGCATCCCTGTTACAAAATAAGTTGGCTAATGATTGGAAGGAAGATAATCAATTCTTAATCTTTTGAGCATATGAAGTCCATTTGCAGGCACAATACCAAGATAAATGATGTTACAGAATTAATGCTACCACTGGGTTAGGATGCCATCACAAGATTTTTTTTTTAAACTGAAACCAAATCTTTTTTAATAATGTTTCCAGTAAAGATACAGGCTAGTCTAAGATTTCATCTGCTTTGCTCAGATCCTCCAAGCAAATACAGTGATGGTATGCACCTTACCCTGACTACAGGACTCTACAACACCTATGAAGACAAAATGGGTCACTAATTCAATCAAAAATCAATCGGTACTATCCCTATATCTATGTGTTATTTGAAAGATGTGGGCATGATTGCATCTGCTTCCTCATATGTCATCACCAAAAGTACCAAATTGATGCTGATGAAATTTAACATTTGGGGGCTGACATTAAAAGTTTGGCGAGTTTAATTTTGGTCCATATCCAGCCACCACAATTCCTGGTTTATATGAGAAGGAAATCGAATTTCATTAGTTCTTTAATAACTGCTTGCTGAACAGTGAATTGATGTGTGGCATAATATCTTTTAATCTCAACGCTTATTGAACCATTTTTCGATATTGCGATTATTTCACTAAATACAAGGAAAAGTCGTGTCTTACAGACTATGTATTAAGTACACAGTATAATTAGGTGTGGAACGAATGGATTGTATCTACAGTAGTCTCTAATTTAAAATTAAGGTCGGTTGTAAAAGCGAAGTCCCTCTACGCTTTATGCCGGCATATGGGGTTCTGAAAGTATAACTTCGCGCGTTCTTAACCCCGGCACTAGATAAATTTAAGTGGTGGTCTTTATGCCCCCGCTTTAACCCTGGTAACCACGGAATAGGAAGCTGGGTGGGCCCCAGAGCCGGTCTGGACGCTTTGGATATGTGGAAAATTTAACAGCCAAGTAACAACCTCGAAATTCCAGAGGAGAACGCGTACCAGGGATTTTGTGGATCACGTTTAGTTCGTGTAGTTGGTCTGTACTCATCGGAACCCAGCTCTTTATACACAAGCATTTCAGTTATCGAAAGAGTGGGTCACAGATGACTACCCATGCGACTGCTGCTCTGGAGCGGAAACTCTCTCGGCAAGCTGAGTGAAAGTGTGGGATATGTCTGATGCACATCGAAGGGACCCGCTGAGGTGGTCGGTAGACACCCAGTGTGGCACGATCGTGCTATCATTCACCGTTATTAAAAAGTTTATTTTGTTTCTGCACTCCTGTGCGTGTTGGTCTTGGCGTATTTCAAGACATACGCCGAGACCATTTCCTCCGTCTTCCTATTCCGTTCACTATAGATGTTTTTGCGACTTCCTGCCGTGCTTGCAGGTACTCAGACAGTACCTTAAAATGGGTCACGGTGGGTTCTATCGACATCATTACCACCCATTTTTGCATTCATCGCTAAATAACTTCTGAAGGTGATATGTTGCATTGAATAACCTATGAACACTTCACACATTGTTTGTACAAATAAGATAAGACGTAGTACTTGACCTGGCATGGTAAATATGTCTTAGATATTTAGAGAAACCACCTACACTACACGTTACGTAATGTCGAATAAGAGGATGATCGTAAGCGGCAAATGGAAAGATAGGTGTATGTATAGCATAAGTTATGATATTGTCCCAGTATTTCGTGGTCGGGGGGGGGAGGGGGGATGAAGAAAATAACATAAGAACTCAGCCAGCATAGTCAGCCATGTCAAGATGGAATGGATTTCCAAAAGAACTGCCAGTTTTTGAAACCAAAACTTTAACTGGGCCTCACTAATATGAAATGGCGCACTGATCGCTACACCATGATGTTCAGTCAGCACAGTTCAAACTTTCACTGCACTCTATAAAATAATTCTCTTCAAAATGCAAAGCAAACTATCTAGGAGAAGCAACAATGTACAATTTGAAAACTTGACTATAGTAGTGTTAATAACTGTACTAGTTACACTGCAAATCACAGATAACTTTTTGTGTAACTTTTTTAATGATGCTGTCAATACTGCAGACTATATACCATTGGGTGACTGGGTGATAGATGAATTGGAAAGGATTTGGAAGGCAGCTGTCAGGACCTAACTGAGTTACTATGTACACATATGTCTGGAAGGACTGGAGAAAACCACAAACCCCTCCATCAGGATAATTGGTGTTCTGGCTAAGATTTGAACCAGGCATCTCATGAATACAAGCTGAGAGCAGTATTATTACACCAGTCTGTTCAGTTACAGAATGTTAACAAAGTACATTTTCATGAGACAAATCTCATGGGGTACTGGCCAGAACTCTCATGCTCTGGATACATGAAGTGATGGGTTTCATCACTTCATGTATCTGTTGTTAAGTGTGGTCTTCATGGTTTTTCTCTGTTGCTCCACTGAAATGGTTGTAAAGTACTTTATGAGCTAATGCAGACTAAAATTTAATCCTCTGGACTACTTCACATATAGTCTCTCCACCTCACTAATATCAAATTTTATAAAACCCTGTGAAGAATTTTGACAATGAAGAAGACATGACTACCACAAAATGCATTATCTCTATACACTTTTCGGCAAAGAATGCTGTTCTCTCTGTAATGAGGCAGCAAATATTTAAGTGGGACACTGCTGATACATATAAAGTCTCTGCTGTGCCCAACAGCCACTCCTTAAATAGACTGAGGTAAACATTCACAGAGTTTATGCATTGTCACTAAATGCAGTTGGTCAGCTCATGACCCAGAACTGTTATCCACGAGACAAGAACCCCAATAACCATGGGATGGATGTCTTGAGTGGATTCCAGCAAAAACATACAGCTTGTGGCTGAAAGAAAAGTTCCTATGTGACATCTACTACACAATCATCATACTGATTTAGTTAATTGTCAAATACACACAATATTTTCAAACTGCAATTTTCACAAAACATTCCAGTTATCTATAATCTCCGTGTATATCACTCTGTGTTCCTTTTTTTCTTGGAACACCTATCACAGTGCTCCATCTTTACAGCTTTATTCCCACATCCTTGGATTTAACAATATGTGTGAAATAACATGTCAAGTCTTCCTAAGTCATTCCTACTGCTGCTGTTTTTAACACTGCAGGAGACAATTCCTTTTCAAAATGGGCTGTAACCTTCAATCACAGGGACTCCGTCACACATGAAATGTGCCTGGAGCGCAGTGCTTATCACTGACCTCCATCTAGGGCCAAACATAAAGAGAAACCTAAGGCTATACCTATGTGACAGTGCCAAGGCTCATAATAGGCTGTAATGAAAATTTTTTACTTTTGTATTTACCATTACATATGCATGTCTGTGTCAATGAGCACCAGGAGTGGAAGGCTTTTTTTTTTTTTTGCATGGACCCATGTAATTCTATACAGAAACCAAATTATAATTTCAGTTACCCTCTCAACGGTTTTACACGGTTTTGTCAGTCCTTCCAAGGGAATGTGTTGGAACAGACCATAACCAATTCCTTCCCAGTCTTAGCAATGCAAGATCATACTCTCGCCTATTTGATGTTACATTAACTTCTGGCATTGATAAAGGTCCATTAAATAACCTGCATTTTGTACAGTAGGGCTATGTACATTTATGAGTTATCTGATTGTATGATACATCAGACATATACCCCTCTTGCTGTATGGCAGTGTGAGTTTGGTGTGGTTATTGTCAGTTCATTGCCATAAGTGTACAAACTTGCAGGATGTAGTACATTCAAGTGGGCAGTTTCAGAAATCCTAGAAGTTTTTGTTACTATCAGTGAGAATTAATAAATGTGATATTTATGTTGCTGCTTGAAGTTCATCAAAAAAATTAAACACCTTGTGAAAGTATTTAAGTAAATATCAAATCTAGTGAGCTGGTGAAAGTACTAAAGGTGATACAAAATCAAGTGATCTCTGTAAGTGTACTGAATATTATACAAAACCAATTTTGTGAGTGCATTTCAGCTGGTATTAAAGTAAAAGATTTGACAGCATCCTGACAATGAATCTATGGGTGTGTTGCACTTAAATAAGCATTTCTGGTACCATGTTTTCTGTTCAGTAAACATCCTTTCATTTTGTTTGTGCTCAGGAAAATATTTGAACTGAAGACCTAAAACAGATAAAGTAAGTGGCTATTACAGGATATTATATAACAGTGAACTTATTCTTAAAAGGTCATCATCTATTTTGTTAAGTACCAAATCAAAAACACAACAGGCCACGTGGGTCTGAAAGGGGAAACAATAAATGTGAGCAGGATTTGGTGGGAAACCACTTCAAAAACTGAAAAGAAAAGCTGGGTAACTCAGATGATGGGAAGTGACCACAACAGATCTGGGAACACTTTCATTGGTAGGCTATAATACAAAGTGTTGCATCCTCAGTGTTTAATACCAGAGAGCCAGTTAGAATGTCTGTTTCATACAGTACAGGATAATTACTTAAATAATGTTCCATATTGCAGAAATTCTCTCATGACTGGTAACTGCAATGAAGAACAAGTCCTTTAACAAGCCATTGTACCTGAATCTTTACAATTTCAATACATCAGCTGCACAGGATTATCCATATGTTCTGACCAGCCCACGTTCCTTAGAGGCTTGTCGTAAAGCTGGCTACAAGGTAAGGTAGTATATCACAGTTACATTAGACACTGTCCTCTGTTTGAGATATTAGACTACAACTTGCAATTGCTGTGTTACAGTGTACACACCCTCAAGGAGTAGTGCCTATGCAAAGGGGCAACTTTATTTTTTATCTATGCAGTATCTCTCAGTATCTATACACAGTGTAGTAATTGAATACTATGCAGTTTCGTATCAGAAGGCAGACACACATTGATGCAAAACATATGTGCCTCTCACTTTACAGCACAGTAGTTTACATACTTTATAAGAAAAATATCTATATTCTGGCCATGAAGTATTTATGAACTTTCTATATTGGTCAGAATAAACAGTGATATCTTCCCTACACAGCATTAACCTACTGATCTTTGTAATGGAAATGCAATGTTTTCTGTGAGACAGAAACTGAAATTTTTAATGCAGTTTGTGTGGCCTTCATCTTTTGAAAAGTTAAATTAGATCTTCATGAACAACGTTTTATGTAAGAGCACTGAGCTGCATTAAAGTCATAAAATACATACTGTCATACACACCTCACTGTCTGTAAAGCTCATATTCATATGGACTAGACAATGTATCTTCTTTTTAAATCCCTTTGATCTTTCCTGACTCTGGCCCAGGTCACTTATTTATCCTACACAGCTTCACACTATCTTCAACATGTGTTGGCAAATTCTGACTATATTTTCAACCTCTTCATTATTTTTCTTCTTCATTATCTTCTTCTTCTTGTCTTCATGAAATGTGCAATGTAAGATTGCACTGGCCCCAAAATCTTATTTCCAGATTATTCTGTCTTCTTCTTACTGTCTATTCCATAGCTTTACAGATACATGCTACCTCCACTCACATGTCTCTTACAGACTGTACAGGAGTAACCACATGTTTGTGCATACATTTTCAATGATAGGTGCTCTGGCTATCAATCAATTTATCATTTTTAATTTACATAAAAAAACTATCTTACCAATTGTTTCATTTGCATGAATAATGGTTTAGTATGCTCACCAAGTGCAATAGAGAATGGTGTAGTATTGTCCTAACTCCCCTGTTCAGCCAGTGGAACTCCTGTACAAGAGTCTTCAAGAGTACCAAGATGACCTCGGAGCAGACACTTCTTCCCAGGTGTACCAACTCTATGCAGACCAGGAACAAGAAAGGCTAAGTAAGAATACCTTTGTACAATACAGTCAGTAGAAAAATAATGGGAAATATATCAGATTCAGTACTTCGACAGCTAAAATTATAGAACAAATTATGTCAGTTTAAATTTCAATTATGTGGCCATTGTAGATTTTATGGAAATTATATGCAGGTCTGTTGTCAAACATTAAGATTAATAAGCATGCCCTTTAGTATTGGTGCTATGGTCTAATGGATTGCACATGATGCATATTTCTATACATCGGAAAGGAAACTCATTTTCTTCCTCCACTCTATGCTAATTCAGTGTCAAATGGGTGTACAGACAGGGTTACTCAGCTTGTCACGAAACTATCTGATTACATGAAACTTGAAAATTCATTACCACTTTACATCAGCCCATTTTTGGGTCTCGTTAAACTCAGTCCACATCTTTATACCATATTTCTGTAAGGTCTGTTCTAATAGTATTATCCTACCTAAGCCTAAATCTCCCAAATAATTTCTCCTCCCGAGATCTTCCAGCCAATATGTTGTATCTCCTCTGTTTTTCCTCATTTGTCCAGTATGTATTACTTGTCCCATTTGCTCATTTAACCACCCTAGCAATACTAGGTGAAGACTATGAATTAAGAATCCACCAAATATGCTATTTTCTCCAGTTCACTGTTATTTTCACCTTTCCTAGGTCCAAATTCAGAGACTTATACAATATTGAAGATATTCTGAATTATACACCACCAATTTTTTGAGACACAAATGTCACCTTTCTCCACCATCCACACTTCTACTTTTGACATGCTCTTAATCCACATATTGAATTATTACAGCATTAAATTACATATGTTAAATTGTTCTCAGGTAAACTTGAAAAATGCTGTGCCATTAGACAAGAACTCATGACACAATCAGGATCACTTAAAGAGAACGCACCACCCCTGTCTTCTACTGATGACCAGAAGAGAATCAAGACTCTGGTCCTTTCAAATTGTAAAGAACAACTTGATAAAAAGAACATACCACGATCAACAGGAAAAAAAGGTAAATCTTACATAAACAAGTGATATGCAACATCTTTCTATTATGGACAGTTTAAACAGCTGGAACTTCAGTACCACTTAATTTAATCATTAAACTCTCTGTGGTAAAAGATCTTTAAAAAAGGTACAAAATTCCATTAAAGTAACTTGTTTTGCACAGTGTAAAACAACTTGGCAGCCATGCAAAATCTCTATTGAGTGTTTGGTTTTATTATGACCGCCCATGATTTAGGCATGTGACACTTGGAAGGGATGCCTATCAGAGGCATAACTACACCTTGTGTGGGAACAAATCCTCTATGTTCACAATTACAGGCAAGACTTTAATGTGAAACTTGGAGGTGGGAATCTGTGCTACTGAGATTTATGCATAGAAATTTATCAGTAATTTTGTAGTTAAAATTTAGAATGCTTGCCAGCTTCACTAGATGGATTAAAAGATTTGAATGAAAGACAATGTCAAATGTTCTTGTTGAAACTTGTTTTTACTATTAATATTGACATGGATATGATATGCGCTGACCTGTAACATTGCTGGCAAAGAAAGGATCAATAATATTGTCCTACTTGCTAATGAGTTGTCTCTCTTCTTTTCTAACAAAACAACAGCACTTAAGGCATTAGAAAACAACCACAACACTGATCCAAAATGTGAAGATGTTGATACACTGTATTTGATTGGTGCAACAAGATCAACATCTCATTCATCAAATAATAGGCAAACTACATCCACATCCACATCTGAATCAAACAGACACAGACCACCAGACAACAGAAGCAACAAGAAAATGTAAGTCGGTAACAGACACAATTCATTAAAAATGTTATGTGGTACAGATACAAGCAACAATGCAGTGCTTTGCTGGATAGACATGGTGAGGTGTTACTGTGTGTGATACGAAATTAAACACACAAATTTGAAGGCATGTCATTCATTCGCAAGTTCCCACTTTTATATAAGAGTCTCATTATGCAGTTTATTTAGATGTAGCGTGTACATATTGGGGATTCATTTCTGCCCGTACAGTTGAAATTCTCAGTTGACTTCTACAAAATTCCATGATAGGGATCTATACTAAATATCTTCAGACAAATTTAATTTTGGTATACATCTGTCATATTGCCTAACTGATATGAAAGAACTGTAATTTGTGATATGTGTGTGTGTGTATGTATGTGTGTGGTGGGGGGGAAGGTAAAATTGATATCCATCTCATCAATGTATATAATACTGACTTGAACCATCTGCTGTAGTCTATACATTACAAGGAACAAATATATGTACAAGAGCAACTCTATCTGCTTCTGCTCCTTTTGTACCTGTAAATACAGACTCCTCTGCTATCTATCAAAAGATGCATAATTTTTTATCAATACAAATTACAAAATACTATCAAAAGTAAACAAGAAGCTACAATAAAAATCAACAGAGATATGGCTTAAGACTAAACATACTGGGTAGCAAACACAGTTCTGAAGAAGTTTATTAAAACAACCTGCTTTCGTGCTTCTCTTGATTGCATTTTAGAATACTTTCTTTGTACTTCAGTATGTAAGGTCTCCTTATTTTAAAGTTACTAAGGACAAGTGAAATATAGTTCTATCTGTAAGTTACTTTATTAGGCCAATTATGAAGGTGTGAACATTACCACTACCCTCAAAGTTACCTCAGTATTCTCTTTTAACTACCACAAACAGATGAGCATTACTGGAAGTCAGAATTGACAGATACACTGAATGCACCTTGAGGTTTAAATGTTCTTTGTCCACAGGGAAAGGTTGGTTTCTTATCTGCTGCCAAAGTGAAAAGTAATGCGCAATCAGGATGATGTCATAGCCAATTGTGTTCAATAAAAGGAACCATTTCACAACTTATGCCTTTATACAATTCTTACTTTAATTACAAATGCTTGATCAACTGCCTTGGTTATAAAAAAATATGCCACATTCACATCTTTCAAAATCCCTCTGCGTTCATTAATCACAATCACCCTAAAACTTTTTAATGTGTTCCGAACAGTTTACTTTTACAGGTTTGTTTCAAGTTCCACTGAAAATTGCTTTTACCAGTCATTTTGCAATGATTCCTTACAATTCAGTTAGAAATTAATTTTTAAACATTCTCCTTTGCCATGTTTCATTGAAATTCAAATGAAACTGCATTTTCACCCCCTCCCTTTGCAATATTCCCAAACCATTACTATGTAAAGTTTGAAAGTATTATTGTCTCATAACAATTTAAACCACAAGTCTCTAACTTTGCAATTTTGTGATATAATTTTTTGTTAGTGTTGGGAAATGCAAGAGTTTTTCCACTGCTCCACATTCACAACGGCATCGTGGAAGTTCATCTTCAGAAATCTCATCCGTTTCCACCACATCAGCATCACTAAAACTGAACAAGAGAAAAACTCGATTGACCAGCACCCACTTTGGTAAATCGTGTAGCAGAACTTCAATCAAGCACCTGCAAAAAATTAGCTCTTTGCCCTCATCTGCCAGTTCAAATGGAGCCAACAAACGGAAAATAAATTGTACAAATCTGAACAGAAAACAGAATGCTCACGAGTATAGACTCACTACTAATTTGGACTCCAATCATACTAGCCGTAGTAGCAGTACAGACAGTAGTGCCACTCCATTAAAGGGGAAACAGGTGTCTTTCAGGTTAGTTGAGCAAACATTTCTAGGTCTCTCTGTACCTCTCTTAGTGTCCTTCATACTCACAGGTTCTTGTAATTATGTGAATCTCAGATGCCATAAAAGGTGAGTACATTTTTGACCAGTGTGTGACTCTCAGTTTCACAAGGACTCTGCTCCAAGGAGTCATGTTGTTTAACACTGAAAAGTGCATATAGTTGAATAGAAAGCTATACCTTTATCAAGAATACTTCATTTTTTTATGCTGTTGAATTACAGTTGTTACATGTCACATGGTAAAAGCAAATGATGAATTTGGAAGGTTGTGGAAGGAAGAGTCATTGTCTGTTTCAAGCACTATCCCAGCCAGTGCTTGGTAAGACTGACAACAACCATAAAAGGTTTCAGTTTTGATATACAGCCTCTTGGTCAAGAATCAAGGAAAAGCTTCCCAGACAGAAAGCAGGAATTCTAACAGCTCCATTGAACACAGTTCTCTGTTTTCATTAGTGGAAAATATGCCAAAAGGAAAAGAAAAAACCACCACCACCACCACTTGCAAGGAGTTACTGAGGGAAAATATTACCCATAATTTTAAAACACCTTCTAGTCACACTATTCAAAAAATAAACACCATACATGACTTAATAAAAGTGCATTTGTTGGTGTGTGAACTACGTACCATACATGACTTTTTTTTGTAGAATTTTATGGTATTATGCTGCAGAAAATAAACAAACACAAACTTTTTAGTTTTAACTTGTCATATTAACTTCTCAGGTCAGTGAAAAAATAATTTTCTGCGCCTTTATTTTTTAATTCTCACTTTTGTTTTCAGTTAATCTAAAAAAGGATAACAGTCACAAATACAGAATTTTATAAGTAATCTAAGATAAATGTGTAATGGCCTACTTGATTCATGGACTAAGCTACAAGCTAGACACCCAAGGAATCATAATTGATTCCTGGCAGGAGAAACAGATGCTATCAATTTTCTGAAGTGTCCAGACTGGCTCTGGGGCCCACCCAGCCTTCTGTTCAGTGGATATTGTGTTCCTTTCCCCATTGGTAAAGCAGTCAGAGCACAAAGCTGCCCACTCACCCCCATCTTGTGCCAAGATTCCAAATGAGTGAAGCTGTATGTCCACTCTCCCACATCTCAGTCTTCTAGAATTAGGTAGTGTCATTTTGTCCACACCAGATGTAATAACTACATTGCCATGACTGCATTTGAGAGCATTAAATTATGGTGTGTTCTTCACACCTGAAGGTGTAATTGTGCAGCCACGATTGAATCTTATATAATTAAGTGGTGATATTTTTCACAAATAAGATATCAGATCTTCATGACTTGGACATTCTGATATCATGTGGAATATGGACAGTTTACCAGCTGGGCTTACAGAAAACTTTCATGGTTCTCCCTAGTTACTGCAGATTGAAGTTCATGCAGTATCTTATAATATACCAATGACAAACTCCTTCCAAACTCTGTCTGCTCACAATTCATGTGAATCTTGCCATCAAATTAGATGCCATATAACCCCTGCAGTTAAAATATCATTATATAACCTACTTTCTCATCTTCCAGCTATATGAGCACAGAAGACTTATATTTGTCTGAACACGATCGCCGTATTCTTGAGTTAATGGCCCTTAAAAAGGAGATTGAGAGAGAAAATGATGAGTTTGCATACCAGGCCCATCAGCTCTGGGAGCAGGACAGAGAGGAGAGAGAACAGGTATGTATTAAATTTATGTTTAGCATCTAACATTAAAGCCAGTGTTCATTACCTAAGAGAACCTTGTAAGTGTGGTTGGTGTAGTGTTTATGAATGAGTGGAGACAACATCAGTGCCAAGGGTATCCACAGTTAATTTCAAAACATATATTAAAACAACATGCCCCATTCAATTATACATTTTAAAGTTCTTATAGGATTAATTATCGCTAATGTGGAGCCAAACTGTCTCAGTCCATATAGGGCCAAGCTATAGGATGGACAAATGGAATTTAACTTTAAGCAGGTACAACAGTTTTCCTCTTTGGTATGATGCCCAGACTGGCTGTGGCACCCACTCAACCTTCTTTGCAGTGGGTATTGGAGGCTGTTGCTCAGGTGCTAAAGCAGCTGGGGTTTGAAGATGAACACTCACCACTACCTGGCTTGACTTCACACCCCCAGATGTCTTCCAGTCATGTTGCTTAATTAGGTGCGGACAAGTTTATCTTTACATTCAATCCCAATAATACAAATAGTATATATAGTGAGAATATGGAATTAAAACAGACTAAGTTGATTATTTACCATCAATACACCAAAATAATCTGCACAGTATTAATATTTTTATAACACATTTTCTTAAAAATTACCTGATATAATTTTCATGCTTTTCAAAGGTTTGTCAGAGTAAAACTTTTCAACATCCTATAATGCAGAATGCTATTGTTTCTTTCCACCTCAAAAGTTAGTACAGCTCCTGAGTTGGTACTACAGAGGAGTCAGAAAAGAAAGCAGGGAAAATTACCTTGACCTAACACAATTTTTAAATACTCAGTACCTAATTTATTATCACCCCCACCTACAATCACCAACACCACCACAACCTGGCATTATAGCTCAAGCAGTAGAGTTTCTCACTTTTAATTGGAAGGCAGCTGGTTCAAATCTACCCCAGGACATTGGCTATCCAGATAAGTTTATGATATTCCTTACTCTATCCAGGCAAATGATAGAACAGTACCATATCACAGACCACAACAGTTTCTTTCACATACTTTCCAATAAATTATTCACTATCATAATCCAATCACTCCATCTTATATGGTCTGAGTTACTGGTAGTGTAATCAAAGAGACTACATATAAACTATTATTATTATCATCATCATCATCATCTCCTTTATGCAGGGTATTTATACTTATA
>Ga0123354_10009137_pt1 | contig 15141 bp, 10 predicted proteins | sample TergutLab28metaG_2_FD_97872 | JGI IMG/M metagenome (GOLD analysis project Ga0123354, IMG submission 97872) | Labiotermes labralis P4 segment gut microbial communities from Petit-Saut dam, French Guiana - Lab288 P4 | ecosystem: Host-associated > Arthropoda: Insects > Digestive system > Gut ...
CTTTTCCTCTTCAGTGGATACTTCCGTTGGTGCATGGACGTTTATAATTGTATAATTGAAGAATTTTCCTTTAATTCTCAGGGTACAAATTCTTGTGCTGATTGCCTTGAAGTCTATGACCAGATGTTTGAAGTTTTTCTTCACAACAAAACCAACTCCCAGCATATGTTGCTTCCTGTCACAACTGTAAAATATAGTGTGATCCTTTTTTCTCTAGAGTTCCTTGACCAATCCAGCGTATTTCCTGTATTGCTATAATTCCAGTCTTATATATGTTAATTTGGTCAAGTCTAAGTGCTCTTGCTCGATATAAAGATAGGACATTCCAAGTCCCTAGATAAAATTCATTCCTTCTACAATATTTTCTATTCCGTGCCCTGCCTAGTTGTCGTCCTTCCATCAGTCCGATTTTTCCTCTAGTAGTTTTCGTAACAAGAATTTTTTTCCAAGGTCGGAGAGTCAGTCCGACGCTAACCCCCAACCTGGAGGACCAGGGTGCCTCTCTTAGTCTGACCCCTACCCTTCGACCTGTCCGCCAAGGGTGACCCTACCAGTAGCTACGCTACCGGCGGCATAGCTCTCCGGGTCACTGGGGTACTTGAGCTCACCTACCACGACAAGGTGGAGGCGACCAATCAACCTAGTTGGATTAAATTTTGAACCGGAGAATTTTACAGTAAGTGTTGAGCCGTATATGTATATGTATGTATATATATCCTTTTAGATCGGACAATTCTAATGATCACTTTATATTTAAACGTGTGTGTTTCTGCACGCATCTCGAACATATATATCTGACCCAGATTGTTCCGGACATAATTTTTAGAGAACAGTGAGACGTTTCATGTCCGGTACACGTTTTCTGTAGGTATTACTATTTCCTGGGCAATGAAACAAATTACCATTCATACGTGCATTGTTAAGCAGTGCGCACCTTTTTGGACTTGTTATATTCGATCAAGATCTGTATACACAGCGCCGTGTGCAATGTAACTCTGAGTGTACTGTGAGTCGTCACCCGTTTTACATTACAGTATGAACAAATTACGGATATCTTACTCTTGAATGTGTAATTAACGTGTGTTAAGTGTACCTGCTGGTTGTCCATCAAACTTTTTAACCTGCGTTATACCAACGTCGTTATAGCTAGCAGTTCGATACTGCGTGTTTGCTTGGAGGTAGGGCGGATTTGGGACATATTTAGCCAAGGTCATTCGTTGTTCTTGCATTCCCAGTTGAGAGGGTGCTGTAAGGGCAGATCATTCACCAATTTACTATTTAAAGCCTTCGATTTTTGGCTTGTATAATCGAGTTGTAAGATGTAATAATGAATTGGAGAATGTGTAGAAGAGTGTGGTCGTGGATCGCCAGCTTATACAACAGTAAAAGCGTCTTACCTTCGCTAATATTGACTATGATTTGTCCGCCATTTAAACAAAACACGTCACGCCGCAGTTGAACTACTGTCCATCTCGACGCTAACTCTCTTAACGGGCATGAATTTTTTTCTTTCTCACGTCCAGACACCGAGGCCTACCTCCTGTCCGAACGGTAGGAGGGAGGGCTATTTCCTCTGACGTAAAGCGGTCGGAGCTTTATGCTGACTCATTTCCATCTAATCCAAATCAAGGGCGAGGTTTTGGTTTGGGTACATATCATGTGTATGACAAGTAAAAAATGTCTGTTGTATTTTAATTTGAGAGTCTGCGTAGAAGATAATGTTTTGGAAATGTGGGACGATAGTTTGAACATATAGTAACATGATAAGTCTTTACGATGACCTGTTGCTAGCCCCTCACCTAAAACCCAAACTGGAGGACCACCACTTATCGGCTGTCCATGATTGCTTGTTTAATGTACTCGAAACAACCCTTCATATTTTTAGGCCTTTTCCATCCGCAACCTAAGGACGCTCCATGGCATGGTGATAATGACGATATTATTTAAATGGTTGATAAAAGTGTGGCGTATGTGGACTGGATTTGTTTCGCTCATTGAAGTGGTGGGCTTCGTAAATGTGGAGAGTTGCTTGACTAGCTGAGGAAGGTATTGCTCCGTAGGGTGAGTAGGATATGCTACCCGCACATTATTTCTCTGCCGCTGTCTTGTGCGGCTTCTTTGAGCAGGGACCTGACGGTAATGCGCGAAAGGAAATCCCGTTCTTTCTTGCTGTTACGGTGTATGCACAGTAGTCGTTTGATGTGTTCTCGAACACTGTTCCACGAAGCGTTGACTCTCAGACGTAGAACCCACATCTCATTCTTTCCGCCATCCATTTTCTTTGAACATAATTCTTTGTCTTTTCGCTCTCTGCCAACCTCCTCAAGATGTTATTACTTACTTAACTCCTCCTTTTCAATGGTAACCGAGGGTTCTTTTGTCGGTGGCCAAGCGGGTGGGCCGTGAAGCTTACGTCCGTTTCGTAAAGGTAAAGTTCACCCTAGAACAGGCCACGAAGGCCCAGAGTGGGAGTAGATATATCTCTACTCTTAGTTTAACCTCGGCACTAGATTGGGTGGGTGGTCAACGACACGCACCGGCCGTATTTCCACTGGGAAAGACCCGATACCCTTTGTATAGGATGCTGGGTGGGCCCCAGGGCCGGTCTGGACGGGTGCGGAAAATCTCGCTTCCACCGGGGTTCGATCTCCGGACCACCTTCGCTATACCAGCTACTCTATCCTTCGTCTAGTGCCGAGGTTAATGCTTCCTCCGCTTCTTCGTACCCGTTTATTGTACACTCAGGGTTAGCTTTACCTTCCGTTAAAGACACGAATACAGTGTATCGCAGCACATGTTGGATATTTCGAACACACTATTCATATGTGAAGAACAGGATACCATAAATGCCAGGCAGAAGTTATTGGCTGTAGTAAAACACACCTTGTGTGTTATGTGAAATAACTTCACAATACTTGTTCTCGATACGATTATTACGGTTATCAAATACTGGATTGGACTTGACTGCACCTGTTCACATTTCTAACATTGTTCCGGTTGTAATAAATGAGAGGGTTTCTGGCCAATTTCCTTTTGCGTGTCATCGTTGTTGGAAGAGGTTACGCGTGAAAACACACACTCTGTAGGTATGCGGCATGCAGTGTGTTTACGTAACCTTGCATATATAGCACATTGCTAACTATGTATCACCCACCGGCTGTGACTTCCAGAAACACTGCGTTTTGCCTCACATATATTTTGTACGGTTCTCAGAATAAGCCGATTTGTCTTCGTAAAGGAGACGCAGGGTTTACTGAGCGGTAAACACTGTGTTCTCAAATATTTAGATGCGAATTATGCTTAAAACAGCAGGGCACAATGTCACAATATGCCGTAGAATTAAAGTAATCAGACAATCTTACACGTAGGCTGCTGACTGCGCTCCTCGAACTCCGGGAAAGTCTTCACGAAGTTGACAGTTCCGAAATATAGTATTGCTGTACCGCCACCATGAAATAGCCGATTCCAGTTATAAATGAAGTAACATATTTAATGTATTTTAAAAATACGCTGGGCTGCAACAAGAAGGAAAATGGATATGGTCCCTTGGCACGTAATAGCATCCAGCCCAACACTGGCGCTATGCGCGAGCAGCGGACCCCATTTTTTAACGGAAGTAATGTGCGGTCATGTGTGCATTGATGAAGGAGAGTGCCGTGCATAGAATGTTCAGTCGTGGCTTTCTGCTTGAAGCCAGTGAACTGACAGTGATAATTGGGGGTTATGACATTGAATTCATACTATCGGTATGGTGACTTGCGAGGGACTGTCTGGGTGTTCAGTTACACACACTGCTTAACTGTGTGTTTAAGTCGCTGTTTTTGTGTTTTAAATAACATAATTTAGATGCTATTGAATATTTATAATTAAGACGCCCTTATTTTTGCTACTAATTTACTTACTTACTTACTTAATCCATGGTGCAGAGTCCTTGAGAAGCTAACTGGTTTGCAGCTAGTCAAGAAATTCCCCGCATTTCACGGAACCCGAAGGTTCATTACCGCACTCACAAGCGTCCGCCACCTCTCTGTATACTGGGCCAGCCCAATCCAGTCCATATGCCCACATCCCACTTCCTGGAGATCCATCCTAATATTGTCCACATATCTACACCTAGGTCTCCCCAGTGGTCTCCTTCCCTCCGGTTTCCCCCAACAAGACCCTATACACCCCCCTATCCTCACCTGTACGCGCTACATGCCCAGCCCATCTCATTCTTATCGATTTTATCACCTGCACAATATTGGGTGACGAGTTTTGGTACTGCTTTGCCTTACGTTAAAGCTGCCTTAACTCCTTGAACATTCAGAGTTAGGCCTATGGTAATAGACTTTCTTCACTCGAAGCCACGGTATTAATCTACCCAAAGATGTGGCCTTTCTTGTCCATGGCAGCACCGCCTGAACGTGTCTTATTGCTTTCACATTTTTGGCGAAACTAAACACTTATCTGTAACTGCTGTGAAGTGTGTGTACAAACGTTTAAAATTTTGCGAGTTGCCCACGATATTATTTCTCGCGTCCAAAATGTTAATATTGCAAATAACTGCAAGAACCCATCAGTTATTTACAAAAGAATTAACTGTCTACGTGTGGGGTACGCAGTGGAGCAGTTGTTTGAGGCACTGCGGGTTCGATTCCCGAGGGGTAAATTGGGATTTTTTTCAATTACTTAATCCGTCCGACCTTACTATGGCTGTGGGGTCGACTCAGCCTCTAACACAAATGAGAACCAGGATTAGACTCCAGTTGAAATGTGATGGCACGCGGGAACGCACGAGAGAGGAAGTGAAGGGGAAACTGGCGACTGGAGTGGGTAGCCAGTATTCTTCATACTACCTCGGAACATGGTGTATCCAGCATTACTACCGCTGATGCGCACACCTCGGCTGCGAGTAGTCGACTGAATAGACGCCCCCGCCGATTTAAATGGACTCGTCCGTTTCGCCGATAGACAAAATCTGGTTTCTGCGCGTGTGCCATCACATTTCAACTGGCCTCTACCTCCTGGGGGGTAAAGGCGGCCGGTGCTAGGGCTGACAACCTTGCCACCTTCGTGAGCCGATTGTCGATAAATTCTGGGAGCCTGAACCTCCTGGAGCTCTGTGTAGGGATTGCTTTACTTTACTGTCTACAGTCAATACCTGACTGAATAACTAACTAAATAGTCGAACAAGCTTGCAACCTAAACCAAACTAAACGAAGCTAAACTAAACCAAACCACCTCCATAGAGTAGAGTCTTTGTTATAAGCTAACAGTCGCACATATTTTTTTATTATGAATGACTCGTTGAGTACTTGAGTTTCAGATAAACTTCTTTGGGTGTAACCGGTAACACCAGCTTGGTCACACACCAGCTCAATAAACTTTCCCGCATTTTGTGAAACCCAAAAGCGCAATACCGCGTTCACATTGGCAGGTACGCCTGCCTATCCGGAATCAGGTAATTTCAGTCTACACTCCTACGCCCTCTTCGTTTTCATGATGTATTTTCCAATCCATACCTACGCCTTCCAATAAACCTCGTAGCATTTTGATTTTCAACCAAAATTTTATGCGCATACATCCATCTCATTGGGTTTTATTAAATAATGCTTAGAACGTTCAGTAAAGATTGCAGTTACGCAGCCGCTACACAAATTTTAACGAAACTAAGTGGGCACTTGCCGGTCGCAGTGACCGCGCGGTCTAAGGCGCGGGTCTGCGGCCGCTCGCTTGCTGGGATTGCGGGTTCGAATCCCACCGCGGGCGTGGATGCCTGTCGTAAGTGTTGTGTGTTGTCAGGTAGAGGTGTCTGCGTCGGGCAAATCACTCGTCCATAGGAGTCCTTTCGAGTTTGGTGTGTCTTGAGTGTGACCGTGAAGCCTCCTGAATGAGGAGGCCCTGGCCCACTGTGGGTTGTTGCGCCATGTAAAGAAAAAAGCAAACAAAATGGACACTTGTCAAGTATTATTGGTACCACAAGGTGTACGTCGCTCCATTTCTCTACACTCTGCACGTCGTTGAAGGCGGTGCAGAGTCATGGAAGTCTGTTACCTGTAGTTGTGTCATTTAAGGTGGAATGGAGGGGCAAAGCGTAAAATACATGGGTTCGTGGCTAACCATTTAGTGTTGCGTTTTATTCGCATTTGTTGACTGAGTATACTTTTTATTTAAATATTTGTGAGATGTGTTATGTAAGCATCTTTCATAAAGAAGAGTTCACGTTCAAAGGGAAAACTTCAGAAATTGCACGGGAAATTAATCCGCTGCAACTCTGAAGCCAGACGTCTTTGTTGAACTTGAAACGGGTACTGTGTGAAGAACAAAATTCAGTTTCGTGCCTCTTTATGGATAAGCATGAAAACGAGAGACAAAATATGTTCCCTCTCTCAAAATTGCACACTGTATTTGTTATTCAGGATATAACAAATTGGAGCCGTTATTCTTCTTGTTTTCATTGGTATTTCGGTTTTGTTTGTGTAAGACCGCTCCGCTGACGTTGGACCATTTTGTGATAACAGGCGCGGTATTTTACACGTATCGTAGTTTTACTTTGACGATACTGTTGTTAATTCCAGGGATTAATATTTAGTTAATGTATTTTATTTGATTTCGTGCAAGATGTTCCACATTTTTAAAGTTTGGGGAAGGTATGATGGTTGACTTACCGACCATCGCGATTGTGTTGGTAGCACTCCTGCTTCTTATTCAGGATGTCACGAGTTCAGTTCTTTACCTGGCAACCGGGAACCTGACTGAAGTATTTCATGGGTTTCTTCCATCCCTACAGGCAAATGCCGGAATAGTGTCTCGCACTAGGGCACAGCTTGTTCTTTGCGCATAATTTCCTATTCATTATTCAGTGATTATTCTTCCATTCGACGCTGTAGGCGTAGATAATATCATTTGAGTTCATTTTTAAGCGTCTTAACTAACGATGCTGCCAGTTTCTAACGTTATGTAGCCTCTGTGATAGGGGAATGATTGAGTGTGAGACCTTGTCGTGATGGTACTGACAGGGGATACCCGAACTACTGGGCGGAAGGTCTGTCCAAGCGCCTCTTTGTCCGCCATATGTGTTACATCGACTGGCCTGGGATCGAACCTGTGTCCCCGTGGTAAGAGGCGGACGACTAGCCATCTTACAGCGTTCTTTTTAGATGAACCGTAAATAAATGAGATACACCATCACATGCGCGGCAGCATTTCTTAGTTGAAGGTTTGTAATTTGATTTCTTGAGCAGGATGACTGGTGTGAAAACGCTAAATTTGAGTAACAGCGTGTCGTGAACAAGGAAAGCAGAGCACAGATGCCATATTTGACATCCTCCCTACAGGCTACGGAAGGCACCGCTGCTGAATACTATTATAACTGTGGGTGTTTAGGGGGCTTTTGGCTGTCGACAGCTGCCGGAGGCGTTTAGTGTAGTGTGGTTGTCATCTCTGAGCCTGATATTCTGTTCAAATAAGTTATTCTAGAATCCAGACCGATGAGCACGTGAATAATCAAGACGTAGACAATGAGAAATTAACTGAGAAATACTGACCTACTGAAGGTGTTTTTGTGTAAGTTGTACTACATATATAGAAAACAGTTCATTCGGCAAGTGCCTGAATGTGCTGGTACCATGCTTGCTGAATTGATGGCCTGAGGGCCAGTGGCGCACAGCCTTATGCATCCACGCATCTTAGTTGGCATCCGTCACGTTATCGGAAGAATGGATATATCTATAGTTTCCGCAAGTTAGTCGATGGTGATTGCATTCATACCCAGCTGTGGGGATTTTAAGAGTGAAAGTAGACCCCCCAGTGAGGTGAGTGTACTTCACTGAAGGTATCGGTGTGATTGCGCACCTATTGTGTCGCCGCCTGAGGTTGTCACATCATAGTTGATGAAGATTACAGTTTTCTGGGTGTAAGGATTCTTAGACCACCTTGAAGATAGAGGCGGCAGTCTTGAACGAGGGGGACCCAAAAATTCTCGGAATTATTAAAATTTATTTAAAATATTCGTGCAAGTTGGAAACTTTAGTCCCCTTCAGAGTACTCCCCTTATGACTCGATGCAGCGATTCCAGCGCCGCTCCAACTGCTGAAAACATTGTCTGAAATCTGCAGCGGAAATGCTGTCAAGGGCTGCCAGCGATTCGCGTTGAATCTCTACGACGCCAGCAAAACGCCTCCCTTTCAAATCCCAATTCATCCATCTGAAAAAAAAAGTAGGAAGCGGCGAGAAGGGAACTAAAGTTTCAGACTTGTACGACTGTTTTAAATATTTTTTAACAATTCCGGGAAATTTTGCCCCCCCCCACATTATCATTATAGTACGTACTGTACCACGGATAGCCAGATGTACGAGATACCGGCACCGCACTTTGTGAGGCAACTTAGGCAGTAGTCAAGTCTTCATTCATCAAGTCAAACCGTACGGTAGCAACACTTCTTATTGTCTGAGTAAACGTAGCCGGCGCGAGCCGCATCAGTAACGTGCGCGAACCGCGCTGTGGTTACCCGTTGTATATCGTATGCGGTATGTACAGGACTATATATACATTATACAGAGTACACACGTGCAGTGCAAACTTACTTAGCCTCGGTACTGGTTGCAAGCGAGTAGTCAGGGTCGCTGTTTGCCACTCTGCCAACGTGAAAAGAACCCTTGTACCATTAAATAGGAGACTGGGTGGGCAGCACCGCAGACCTGGCTTGGACGATCTCGAGGCGAGTTAAATGTTTTACCTTTGCCAGAAATCGCACCCAGAATCGACTATCATCCCGTCCGTCGCCTGGTCACTGTACTAAATGATCTGTCCGGTTCGTGTAACTCTCCTGTGTATAGGGCGTATCACCTATTGTCGCTAAAATAAGCTACTCTGCTTGGACACTGAGATTAGTGTTCAGGCGATGAAAGTTAAAACACGGATTAATTTTGACTGTGTTGTTTACATTGTTTTGGGTTAGCGTGAAATGGAAAAAGTTAATTGCATTCCCTACAAGTTGTTGTTTGTGTGTGTTTTGTGATCCGTGGCTACACAGCATATCCTAGATCCCTTAATTTAATTTGGCAGTATGGGCGGTAGAAGAGCCCCTGAATCCCCTTCTTCGCACTTTCGATCCGTCTTCAGACTTCGACTCTCTCTGACACTCAATAAGAACTGCGATGCATGCCGGAACGTCACTACGCGTTTTTTATTTTGTTTGTATGTCGTCAGAACTATAATTTTGTCTTTTGTTTTGTATGGGTGTGAAACCTGGTCGCTCACGTTGAGGGATGAACGTAGGCTATGGGTGTTTGAGAAGAGGCTGTTGAGGGGATATTTGCGCCTAAGAGGGACGAGGTAACGGGGGTGGAGAAGACTGCATAACGAGGAACTTTGTGATCTATACTCCTCACCAAATATTATTGGGGTGATAAAGTTAAGATTAATTAGATGGGCGGGGAATGTGGCATGTATGGGGAGAGGAAAAGTGCATACGGGGTTTTGGTGGGGGGACCTGAGGGAAAGACGCCACTCGGAAGACCCATGCGTAGATGGGAGGATAATATTAAATGGACAGGCACGGATCCGATTGGCCTGGCTGAGGATAACGATAGGTGGTGTTATTTTGCGAATGCGGTAATGAACCTTCAGGTTCCATAAAATGCGGGTAACTTATTGACTAGCTGAGAACATTTTAGGTTCTCAAGATGGACTCGGTTACCATGGTGTAGATGGATTGCGTTATGTAATAAATGTTGTGCCTGTGCAGAAAAATCGGTTATGCAGATTTTATTTGGGGGTGAGGGGGACAGTTTCTGTTTAGCCTGTATCATAGCTGTGGTACAATAATCAAACGCTGGATTCTGTCGAAGTGTATTCTGGAATGAATTAATGATTATGCATGATTGTAGATCAGTTGGTCATATTCCCCTGAGTTTCATGTAACTCGGTTAAATTACCGTGAAGATTTCTATCTCTTGATATCTGAAAGGTAGCCACCGACGTTTCGGATTAATCTGCTGCTTCCATCAATTCTGATAACCACCAAACTACACGGCGTCACGTCCTAGAAAGTAGTGATGTTGATAGTTACCGCCGCCATTGCCGATACGCAGGTCTCCCATCTCGGTGGCCTGGGTTCGAACCTAGGCAACTCTGTGGGCGATTCATTGTAGATGACGGGACACTGGGTTACAATTTTCTTCGAGAACTTTTGTTTTCCTCTACGAACATCATTCCACCAAATCTCCGTATTCATGTATTATTCATATACCACCGACTGTATTTAATCTTAGCATTTGACAGCGTCGTTAAATAAAACGCCTCCTTATCTTCACCCCGTCTTCACGAGCTGCCGCCACTGCGCCTTATCCTAAGGCTGTTGTACCTAAAATGATTGTTGAAGCATCTTCAGGAGCTGCTGTAGTACAGTTTTAAGTTGGTAGTACTGCGTGTCAGAGTTTGTTGCATTTACTACAGTGATTAATTACTTGTTTGTATTCTTCGTGTCCGCTGATGTGTAAAAAATATATTAACACGGGATAAGCAACTGGAAAGAGACGCGTCTTGTGGCGCATGCTCAGGGTAATGGAAGCTGGAGCTCGATATGAGCATAACGGAGCTGTAGCTTAATTATCTTTCCGTTGCTCTCTGATACCGGCAAACCGCAACGCCTGGTGACGTACACAGCGAGCTACACGCTGAGTCTTTGTGTCCATTGTCAGCATTTTGCACTGTTTCCTTTCCGTGCTTTGGGGGACTTACAGGATAACCATTGTGGAGAACCCGCACACCGTCTCCTCGTTACGATTATACTGGCAAAGTGTCTGCGGGCTCTTTCACTAGCACGGACAGTGATTTTTCTCTTCCCCACCAATTGCAGACTGGTTCTGGAACCAGTCCAACCTTTTCTGTGGTGTGTATATCGTACACACTTCACCCGGGACTGGGAGCTTATGGACCGTGAATCTGACCACTCACCTCCATCTAGTGCGAAGAACTTTGCCGTCGTTCCATGTACACGCCTTTATGTTGTGCGTAATCCGTAAAGCATAGTATTTACTTATACACGGTGATTCAGGAGGATAGGCCAGTATTTTGGGAGGTGATCTTACTGGTCATTGTGAGAATAGTGCGTATGAGCAGGTGTCTAATTCAGAATGGTTACCGAGATGGAGCTGTTTGAATCTACAGATACAAAGGCGTTGTGAATGGTAATGAGGACAGATAAATTACTTAGTTAATTTTAATTTTAATCTAATATTTAAATGACAAATTTGTTACACGGCAATGACATGTTTATTACAGATAACAATACATTTTCGCAAATCCCACCGTCAACCTCAGTACACTTTGCAGCTCCTCTTCGAAGGTCGCTTGTTTATCGTCTGAATTGATCTTAAAGTTTCTCTATGCGGGCAGCAGCATTCGAAATGTAGGCGAGCAATTCCTGTCGTGCATCCACCTTTATTTTGTAAAATCCGCTCTTCATCCAACCACACAAACAGAAATCTAACGGAGTTAGGTCTGGAGTTTCAAACAGCTCTGTCTCGTAACCATTCAGAATGAGATACATGGTCGTATAAACTTCTCTCACAATGACCGATATCATCACTTCCCAATATACTGACCTTTCCTCGAGAATCATCTTGTATGCATCATCTTCTTTTAACATTACAATATATCGAATTTTTATCCACAATGCATTTTTTAAAAAAATATTGCACAGAAAATATGTACAGCATGTACAAAGACAATTTACAAAATCGTTCCCTTAATCGATCTGAATAATTATTTACACAATGACGTGGGCTGGGTAGCTCAGTCGGTATAGCGACTGACTACGGACTGGATGGTCCGGGATCGAATCTCGATGGGGACGAGATTTTCCGCCCGTCCAGACCGGCCCTGGGGCCCACCCAGCCTCCTGTACAATGGGTACCGGGTCTATCCCGGGGGTAAAGTGCGGCCGGGGCGTGCTGCTGACCACTCACCCCCTTCTAGTGCCGCGGTCATGGAAGTGTCGAGCTATACCTCTACCCACCCTCTGGGCCACACCGGGCCTGTAACGGGATCACTTTACCTTATTTACACAATGACAAAAGCGAAGCAATTGAATGTAACTACAAGTGTAAATAACGGCAATGAAGAGTTCTAAAAAAACCGCTACGACTCTTGGTAGGCTAATTATAGCAGTATATACTTCGGTCTGTTGTATTTCCTATACATGTTTGTCAAGTGGGCTAGATTGAAATTCCCGACTTGTTGGACTAGGAGGTTGGGGTGTGAGGGGCAGTGAGCAAAAAATTTGGGTGTAAGTCGGTGGATGATACGGGGATGGGCTCAGTGTTTAGAGTGTTGTGCAGGTGGGAAGTGCTGGTACGTCTGGGATGATTACCGACGACTCGGAGTTATTTTGACTGCATAACTTGGAGTCTGAGGTACTTGGAGTAGTACGTGGAGCTCCAGACAGGGGCGGCGTAAGGAAAAGTGGATCGAATAAGTAATTTATAGAGGCGTAATTTGTTGGGCTGTGTGAGCGCTGAATCTCAGGCGGGGAGGGGGAAAATGTTACAGAATACGCACGCGATGCATTTGTAGATACAGCATTTTAGTGACAGACACCGACCCTTACTCGAACCGCATTAACCGGTCGTCTCTGTGATGGAGACGCAGTATATTTTGTGTATGGTGGGTACTGAATCTTAAAATGTTAAATATATGGACGTCGGTTCTTTAAGGCCGTATCATGGCTCTGGCGACTCGTCGTAGGCATTTTACCTTACAAATCTGGGTTCTATTTCGGGCCAGTCCATGTGAGATATTTTATGGGAAAGGTAGTACTGGACCAGGCTTTTCTGCTAGTATTGTGCTTTGGTTGTCTCCTATCAGGATCATTCCATCAGTGCTTTACACTCATCTTCATCTTAGTAGTCAAATATGCCTGGTGGGCTGTATGTTTCTCTTGATGTTATAAATTTTTTTTTCAGGAATTCGTATTACAATACACGCGAAAGAACTATTAATGTCACATTTTACGCTTATAAAATGGGCAGGTTTCTTACCACCTGAAATACATCTGATGGGACCCGAAAAGTGTTTAATGATAATGGAATATTTTTTTATATGCCTCTTTATAGCCAGGGTACGGTTTAAGTACGTGATTATGTAGCTGAAATGCGTTATCGTCAGTGAATGCAAATGTGGTAAGTTTCTACTCAGTAAATACTTGTCAGACGTTTGAGGTTTGTGTGACCGTGCATCACTGATACAGTAATATAAACAGCCAACTAGATGCAACAATAATAATTTTATTAATAATTTCAATCAGCTCAACATGTTTCGGGCGATAATTTGTCCATCTTCAGGAGCACTAGACTGTGTTTACAGCTTGTGGTATAAAGCACCGAAGATGCTGCCTGCTGGTGACCAGCAATGGTACCGTAAAAAACGACTGGAAAAAAGCCATACAAACTGTAGACCCATAAGCTTAACTTCTGTGGTCTGCAAGCAACTGAACACGTAATAGCAGGGTATTTGAGGCAAGCCTGGGATAAGAATGATTGGTTGTACGATGGACAGCATGGGTTCAGACCGAGGTACTCATGTAAAAGTCAGTAATCACAGAGTGCAGGACGTAGCGGACTCTTTGGGCGAGGGGGTCGGTACAGATGCGATTATAATAGACTTTTCCAAGGCTTTCGACTTAATTCCTCATGATCAACTGCTTACGAAACTGGAAGCTTCGGGCGTCAATTCGAGGGTAGTCCTTAGGGTAAGGGAATTCCTTGTAGGTCGTACTTAAAGGGTTAGAGCGGGAGGGCAACTATAAAAGTCAAAGTAACCTCAGGTTTGCCACAAGGGAGCGTTTTGGGACCACTACTGTTTCTACTGTACGTAAATGATACTTGGAGGAACATCGACTCGTGTATTAGACTCTTCGCTGATGACTGTGTAATTTATAGGAAAATCACATCTAAAAACGACATAGAAAAGTAGCGGAAGGTTCTGAACACTTAGGGGGAATGGGCGGCAGAAAATGGGATGAAAATAAATCCCGATGAAAGTGAGGCATTAAGATTTACGAGAGCTTGAGTTAAAACTCCGCTGGGTTACTTCCTTGGTGACCAAAAAATTCGGGAAGCGAGCAGTTGTAAATACTTGGGAATAATCTTACGAAGCGATTTAAACTGGGTAGACCAAGTAAATTACGTAGTGCAAAACGCCTGGAAGGCACTTCACTTTGTAATGCGTATTCTCAAAAAGGTAATAGGAATACAAAATTTTAGCCTGCGGGTCTTTGGCACGTCCTATTCTTGAATATGGGTTCTGCATGCATGTGATCCATGCAGAGAAGGACAGATAAATGCGTTAGACCTAGTACAGCGTAAAGCTGCTCAATTTGCAAATTATACGAAGGATTCTCACTGGGAAATTTTGGCTCTGCGTAGAACGATAGCACGCTTATGCGCACTCTTTCAAGCGTACTCTGGGGAACGGCCTTGGAGAGCTATACGCGACAGGTTGCGAAGGCCTTACTATTTGAGTAGGTTTGATCATGTTCAGAAAATTAGGGACAGGAAGCAAAGAACAGATATCGGGAAGTATTCCTTTGTAAATAGGACCATTAAAAACTGGAACCAACTACCTGCAGAAGCGTTTGGGGCTTTCCCTTGTAAAACTTAAATTTTTATAAACAGAATTAGGAAAGCAATTATAAACGAAGTGAAATGAAAGGAATAGAAGTGTGACGAAAATCGTCTAAAAGTGCAGTGAAGTGAAGTGAGGTGAATTGTAGCGATGTGAGGTGGAATGGAGCGGTAGGAAATTTAAATGGCCTTAAGCTAAATGAGAGGGTAGTGAAGTGTAGTTGGGTGAAGTTTAATTGAGAGGAAGTGAAGTGTAGTGTAGTTGGGTGAAGTGTAGTGAAGGTTTTAGTAACAGGGTGTCTACCATTATTAGAAAACGTTTAGATCACATGAAGTTTGCTGCTTTTATGGCTTTTCGTTTATCACATTTTTGTTCCTTTTTTTATTTTATATATGGTGGCATATTTTATGCTTCTGTTTAATTTTGCAAATTAGAATGTTTAGGTTTTTTGGATCAGAGGAAGCGGGCAAAAATGCAGTGGGTACAGGATCCATGCCAAAGTAATGTAGATAATTTGAACAGTGTAAGAC
>Ga0123354_10009138_pt1 | contig 15141 bp, 10 predicted proteins | sample TergutLab28metaG_2_FD_97872 | JGI IMG/M metagenome (GOLD analysis project Ga0123354, IMG submission 97872) | Labiotermes labralis P4 segment gut microbial communities from Petit-Saut dam, French Guiana - Lab288 P4 | ecosystem: Host-associated > Arthropoda: Insects > Digestive system > Gut ...
ATATAAATTTAAAAAAGGATTTTTTGGGAAAAAAAAAGGTTGGGGGTCTTTTGGGAGGGGTAAGGGGCTTGGGGGGGGGGGGGGAGCGGAAAATTTCGAGATTAGTTAGTGTCTCAACCCCGGTTGGAGCGAGAATTCTGTATCCATCCAGACCGGCCCCTAAGCCCACCCAGACTTCTCCGAAATGGGCACCGGGTCTCTTTCCCGACAGTAAAGCGGCCAGAACGTGGCGCTGTCCACCAACCCCCTTATAACACCGGGATTGAATATGTTTAGAGCTATACCTCTACTTCCCCTGTATCTCCTTGGCATACGACGGGTGAGCCTTTACCTTCACCTATTAGCGTCTCAAAAATAACTTTTCTACGAAGTTGATTGGTTGCTTGGTCAGTTACTTGGGTGCAGAATACAACTTACCGTTTCGCCTACTGTAGTCGCAGTATTTCGTGGCAAACAATCAAATCCTGTTGGAAGCCGTCGATATGCCGTTACTGCCAGCCAGTATGTTAATAAGTTCAAGTAACCTGAAGTAAGGGTCTCCTACTTCAGTCAGGCTATGCCTGGCGTTTGTGTCACACCGAGGGACACCCTGCTGGCGACGGATGTCCATCTCCCAAGGGACGGTACGCCTGTCCCAGCACGGTTCGGCACCCCCACATGTGTCGGATTCAATATGCGATATCGCGGCGACGCACAGACGCTGGTCTAATTCATTTCTATGGTAATTCACTCGCCCATAAACCACACGCATCGCCTCAACAGTAACAGCCCACAACCTATGAGCTTCTTTCCCTGAGGGAAATACGGATGTTACTAAAGAGAAGTGCGTGTTTTTAAGTTGAACAGATTTATTTACGCTTTCTTTCTTTCTTTTTTTTTTTTTTGAGTGAAATGGTGGCTGTCAATAGACGTACACTGGTTACAATCTGTACGATTGGTTTTATCGCTAAACAAGTTAGGAAATGACCGAAGAGCGTAATGCTTCTGGTTCATTGCTCTTTTTTGTCCCGAGATGTTGAATTCGTGACTGATTCGAAGAAAATCATTAAAGATGGGGGTACATGAAATGTGCCTCTCCAGGTTTACACGTTGTATCTTAGCAACAGACTTACAATAGATTATGATCCGTATGTTGGTCAAGCAGACATATCGTATTTCTTTTAGTTAATTCATAAATGACGAAGTTGATCAAGTTCAAACGTTATTGTTAGATCGACATCTTCGGTCTCAGTCGCACCTCACAGAAAACACAGTGTGTCGCAATTATAAAGAATAATCAGAGCGAGATATTATAAATGCGTACGGGTGTTCAGGTAAAGTGTATGTTACTTTTAAACGTATGCAACGAAATCTGAAAATGTCAACAAATTATAGAAAGAATCCCATTCCACAAATTTCACGAAAATCTGTCTGCTGGGTGTCACGGTATTCTGTGCAGACAAACAGAACACGGACGGACAGACGGACTCGCTTTTCGCAACTGCTATGTGAAGGCGTCTAAATATCCAGCATTTCATCACACAGTGGATTTAAGCGTTTCGTACAGTCCTCACAATAAACAATGATTATTTCATTGAGCCTTGTTGAAAGGGCGGTTTTTGTAAAGGAAGAGCAGAGTGTTCACTGTCAGATGGCAAGTGGCAAGTGGCAAGTGCAGTTCTATTCTTTGTTTAGATAAGTCTTGGGCTTTAAAACGATACTAATGAAACATGAAGTTTTAAGTCTGAACTTCTTAGTCACTGGTACATATCGCGCCGAGAATGAGACAGTGACAGGGGCTAACAGTACGACATCAGGCCCTTTGTGTTTCACACTTGTTATCTCAGAAGGTAATAATGACGTAGAATAAGCGTTAAAATAAATCTTGTTTACTTCAGGAAGGAAAAAATTTTTTAAGTTTATGTTATACGTATGAGTTCCAATACACGTCAATTTTTTCTTTCATAAGAAAAGCTCTGGGAGTACTGCTAAAATTACAAGCAGCCATTTAGGTCCATGTTAATTAATGCAGGTTATTTCAAGTCAATAGAAAGTTCAGTTCCGTGGTAAAGAAAGACAGAACTGTAATGTTTAAAGTAGCCATGTGAGCTTTTGGTGGATTTGATTCTATTTTAAAGATGGACGTGAAAGGTGAAGAATGACGAACAAGACACTGAGAATAAAAAAAAAAGCTTTAAAATTTCGTTTCGGGTTTTTCTGCAGTGGAAAGCTAGTAAATTTAATAATATATTTTGATCTGTTTTGTGATTAGCCTCACAAATTTGGCGCAGGAAGTGTCTACTTCTAATCGTGGCAGGGATACGAAATATGCTGGGGGAAGAGGGTTCTCGTCGTTTTCCTCAGTGTTCCAGTTAAATTCAGGAAATATACCACGGCTAGACCTCTACAGTTTCTTTCAAAATTATTTCTAATTAATGATTCATCAGTCAGCCTAATATTCGACGCCGTACAACGTCCAGTACCGTAGCCGGCAATGCGAGGACGATTGATGAATTGGTTAAGATTTGGCTGGAAGTGGTCATAGTCTAGTAGGTGTACTGTCCCAAATCTTTCCCTGGAGACTCTGAAGAAGGCCATAAAATAACAGAACAGCCGAACAGCAGGCTGGGATTCCAACCCATCTTCTCCCCAGTACAAGTACAGAGGGCCAATGTGGTACACACAGAAGGAATTTACAAGGGGGTTCTGATAAGTCCTTAGCCCGACCAGGAATGAAACAAGCTACAGCGACCAAACTCGGGATTTAATCAACATACTCTCCATGAAGCTCAGTACACTTCTTATCCCGTTCCTCTAACTTTTGCAAGCCACTCAACAAAAAATCAGAAGGTTTTCTGTCCAACCAGGTCTCCGTGGTATCAATGACCTCCGCGTCGAACGAAAAATGGCGACCTTTCACTTGTTTTTCAGTCCAGGGAACAGGTGGTAGTCCGACGGGGCCAGATCCGGAGAATAGGGTGGGTGATCAAGAAATTGGAAGCCCAGGTAGACCAATTTCTTCTGGGTTGCAAATGCCCGGTGAGACGGGGCATTGTTGTGCAAGCACAAGACCCACTTGGTGACCTTCGCGCGGTGTTTTCCTTCAAATGGTCCTTCAACTGCACCAGCAGAGATGAGTAATACTCCGCGTTGATAGTTTGGCCCTTTGGAAGATAATCAATGAAGAGGATGCCGTCTTGATCCCAAAAAATCGAGGCGAGAACTTTTCCAGCGGATTTTTGCACAGGAAATTTTTTGGGGCGGGGTGAGCCGCTATGCCGCCACTCCACTGATTGTTGCTTTGTCTCCGAGTCATAGTGATATAACCAGGTTTCGTCCGTGGTCACCAATCGCGACAGAAAATCATTTGGATCGCGTCGAAAAAAACTCCAAAAGTTGCTCAGACGACAGACACCGTTGACGTTTTTGATCCCCGTTCAGGCATTTCGGGACCCACTTCGCGGAGAGCTTGCGCATGTCCAAATCTTCATGAGTGATGGACCCAACCCGCTCATGTGAGATGCCCAGTTGCTCAGCTATTGATTTAGCCGAAATCCGGTGGTCTTCCAAGATTAGCTCTTGAATTTGATCAAAGATCTCTGAGGTGGTCCCAGTTTTGTTTCGTCCAGGACAAGGCGCATCACAGGTGGAAAAAGCATCACCTTTAAACTGGGCTACCCAGTTTTTGACGGTGGCATACGATGGTGCATGTTCCCCTAATGTTTCTATCAGAATGGCGTGAATTTCCTTCAGCGATTTGCCTTGCAGGAAAAAAACTTGATGACAGCTCACGTCTCGATGTTGTTGAAATCGCGCGCGTCGCCTGACATGCTTACTTTCAGCCTCTGTAACAAGAAAAGACTTGCAATTCAGCACATGAACAGACCCCTCTTTCCAGCGACACTATCGATTGCGTCCTACGACATCGGGAAATAGGTCGGGCTAAGGACTTATCAGCACCCCCTCGTACAGTCCACGTGGTCTCCACATGTTGTGACATAAAAAATCTGCATCTTTCACGCACGGTGTCTTCATTTGTTACATGTTATTGTTACAAGTAAGAGCACTATTGCCAATAAACAACATTAACCTACTGATTGACGTAATGGAAACGCACTGTAGTGTGCTGTTAGGCAAGAAGTGAATGTGCTTATGTTACTCAGTCCATCTCCTTACGTGATTGCTACGTAATTAGCCACGTAATATATTACACGCAGGTCACTAAACTGAAATTTATGCCTGGTAATTCATTTTGTTTACCTTGCTGTTGAAATGCATCTGTTTCAGCTGTTTAAGGGCTGAAATATGTGACACAGTATCAATAAAGTGTTGTTAATAATCAATGTACGCATTGGTCGGTTTTTGTGCGAAACAGTGATATAATTGCACGGACACGAACAAGATAAAAATGGTGAGTTATTCGTTATCAAGTCCAATTCACAACAAATACTCAAAATTACCGCCACCTGAATCAATAAACGCATAGAAACTGATGATCATGGACCGTCGCACCTTCAAAGGTCCTAGGTCGGTTACGAATGGCCTCAGAGGCATCCAACGTGCTTTTACGAAGTGTATCTTCATTTCAATTTGAGCTTATTGCACCAGGTTGTAAAGTGTTTCACACATTAAAATATAAAAGAATGAGGTCAACACATTGTTGCGAAGTGCCTCGAAAACTGTTGGTGGAAATATTGAGGTAAAATATGTCCTTGCTTGGTGTGGAGAACTCACTCCTGAAGTTTGTCCAAGCGTTCTAGATAACCCGGTATTTATAATCTTCGGTGTTACACAATCTTATTAAAGGAGGAAATTTACAAATAACTTAAGACTGAGGTACGTTCAGGTCTCTGACATCCTGGACACTCTTCAGATTTAATCCACATTTAATCCACTGCAATCATACTGTAATCAAACATGCATTGTTCCTCACAACTGCAAATACGTTTTTAGGCGCCTTCGCAAAATTGCCAAAAGTGACTACTAGTTTCGTCGTGTCTGTCTGTCTATCTGGCTGTCTATCTGTCTGTCTGTCTGTATATCTCTCTCTCCATCCACTTGGAACAACTCGGCCCCCACTAGACAGATTTCATGAAGTATGATATTTGAGTATTTTTAAAAAAAACTATCCAGAAAATTCAGCTGTCATTAAAATCTGACAAGAATAACAGCTTAATTAAATGAATACGCATGTACATTAATGACAATATCTCGCTCACTTCTCCTAAGAAAGGGATATGTTTCAAAGTCGTAGAGAAGACCAGAACACACATTTTATATTCAATAACCTTTTTCCGAAAATCGTGCCGTTTATCAGATTGTGTGGAAAAACATTGTAGAGCCACAGAGGACAATATAATACGGTGCATATGCTTTGCATGCTGGATAACTAAGGCTACAAACACTCATTATATGTACTGCTTCTTGATTTTCCATTGCAACAATGGTTACGCAAATGCGCCTCAATGTTACATTATACGTATGTTATGTTACTTTGAGGAAATGGACTATGTTTTCTGAAAATGTATCGGGTGTACATGACCTCAAAATTTCACTCCGTCAAAATGCGTGGTAGTTTTTACCTTAAGAATTACATTTCGTATGCAACTTGCAGGTGTATTCGTAATTTACCTACACAACGGAATTCCTGTTCGCAGATATATTCAATAAATATGAATTATTATATTTTATTATTGTATATTTTGTTTTCCTTAATTATGTATTACGTAAATCGTTTGAAGAAAGTTAGTAACTGCCTAGGTACGTGACGCAGTAACTCCTTGGGAATGTGACGTAATAACTCGAAGGAAAGTCACGAGTTATTACGTCACACCATATCAAATTAAACTGTTTCCGTGTGGCGCCATATTGCGTAATTGTAATAAAAAAAAAGCAACAGAATCAAATATTGCTACTATCAGTATATTCTGGTTACTATTATTGTATTTCTTTCTTAGTTACCTGGCACGTAAATCGCATCTTCGTGGCTCCATATCATGTTCAGGTCGTAATTTCTCTTTCGTGTAACTATCGCTTAAACGGTCAGATATCCTCGTTAATATACGCGGGTGTTCATGTAGATTCTCTCTTATTTTCATCTGGTCATATCCAAACTTGAATCTGTTCGACACATTGCAGTAAAAATATCAAATTTTACGAAAATAATTTCAGTGGAGGGACAGTTGTTCTATGCGGTAGAGGGAACAACAACCGGAGACACTGACGTCAAGAAGCTAATAACCATTTTTCGCAAAATTTTTAATGCGCCTAAAATCCACCATCGAAATTGGTCTGTTGTGTCAGGACGGAGGATGAGCCATTTCAGCATAATAGAAAAGTACGGTTCAGTGTAAAAGAGGAAAAGAACGGTCGAGAGAATCCATGCACATATTCTGAAAAAAATGGAGGACAATTCGAGCGTATTTTATGAATGCCCTTTGATGTTTTATTTCCTGTCACATATAAAATACCGTGTTTTCTGTTTGTGTACGGTTTTAAAAGCATCACTCTTAGCGTCTAATGTTTTTTAAATGTACATCAGTTGTAATTTTCATTAAAACACAAGAGTTTCCTATCGAAATAAAATGTCGCTTGGATATTTCTACGCCTCACTCCTCCTCCCCCCCCCTCCCCCCCACTTAGGATGACTGCAGTAACATGTAACTAGAACTGCGAAAATAATTATTGGAACAAACTTTGTTCCAAATGCTCGAAGTGCGTTCGGAAAGTCGTCTATTTCCTTCGTTTCAATGACAGAATTATCGCTAAGGAAATTAAACTTAAATGACAAATGGGAGATTTTTTCTTCACCCTTTTTTAAATAAGAGAAAAGACATTTTTTGAAATTAAAAGATATGGGCGGGTGGGAGCAGGAGACATTACCCAGCATGACCCCCGCGAGTAAAGAGTAAATGCCAACTGCTGCTCTTCTTGTGCGTGTTATGAAACACCCCGAGTCGATGCTTATTCCTTAATTACGTTCCGAATCGGAAAGATATTTATCACACTGTCGCACGTTTAAAAACTTATTTTATTTCTTTTGTACGACTGTAGTCTGGGCCTCCACCTTAGCGCGATCTCCTCAAAAAGGATCTGTCGTTATGTTTAGGGTTATCAATTTTATTAAGCGGTATTTCAGTGTAGGTACCGTAGAACGTTCAACAGGCTTGGTGGCAGTTTCTAGGCGCTTTCGCTAAATTTGCGGAAAGCGACAATTAGCTTCGTTATGTCTGTCCGTCTGCCTGTTTCTCCGTCCATCCGCATGGAACAGCTCAGCTCCCACTAGACGGATTTTCATGAAAATTGATATTTGAGTATTTTTCGAAAATCTGTCAAGAAAATTAAAGTTTCGTTCAAATCGGACAAGAATAAATGGTACTTTACATTAAGACCGATGTACATATTTGATAACATCTCGCTCAGTTCTTCCTATAATGAAAAACGTTTCAGACAAAAGTTGCAGAGAAGATCGAAACACAAATTTTATGTTCAATATTATTTTTTTTTAATTTTGCCGTTAATGAGATAACGTGGAAAAATATTGTACAGCCGGTCGCGACAACATGGCGCATGCGCATTGCATGCTGGGTACCTAAGGCTACAAACACACTCAGAATATTTAATACTTATTGCTGTTCAACTGCAACAATTTTTGCACGAACACGCCTGAATGTTACGTTATCCGTACATTGCACGTCTTGTTAATACTAAGGTTTCTTGGTGTTGCTGTATCAAATTCTGGGTTTATCTGCCACCGAATGGCGTATTTTAACAGCACAAGCGGCAAATTTTTTGTTACTGCTAGTACCACAGATTGTTACTGCTACTAATGCTATTACAGTGACTACTATTGTAATTTTGTTGTTGTTAGTCGAAGGAATGGGTCACGAAGTGGCCCAACATTTTGACTGTTAAGTTATTATTATTATTATTACATTCATCAATATCCCTTTAATTTTTCCCGTGGTTTTAGTGCTTCGTAAGCTGTCTGTAGTTGCTAAGACAGAAGGTAAATCAGCTAGAATGTGATGTGAGCTTGTGAAAATCGATGAGCTGCTGAGTTATAATTTACCACATTTGCTGTATGCATTATTTTCTTTGTATATGATGTTACTATCGGCTGTGTATGTAGCCTGAATGGACATTACATAACCATGTCAACTGACGTTGGTAGGGTAGTGAAAATGTAGGAAATAACGATGGGCTGAATTTGTAGCTAGGAAGAATATTACATAACGATGCACTGTGCGACTGAGGTAGGTCAGCTGATGTTATTAGGGTAATGAAATATAAGGCAATGATGAGCTGCGTACGTGATAAAATATTTGTGGGGATGTTGGTGGCGGAACCAGGTACACGGACTATAGAGAGATGGCAGGAGAACATCAAAATGGGTATCAGGCTGCTGGATTGTAAGTTGGATGAAATTAGTTCAACAGGGCAGACCTAGACTTTTGTCACGCAATAATTATAATTTCAGTGTCTACGAGGGTTTCGAAATTATAGAACTTGTTAGTGCCAAAATTATGGCTTTCTGGGGTACGACGACTTATAATTTGGCAAGCTGGTACCATCATCGTGGGCCGGGTAGCTTAGTCGGTATAGCAACTGACTACGGGTTGGACGGTCCGGGATCGAATCCCGGTGGAGACGAGATTTTCCGCCCGTCCAGACCGGCCCTGGGGCCCACCCAGCCTCCTGTAAAATGGGTACCGGGTCTTTCCCGGGTGTAAAGTGCGGACAGGGCGTGCTGCTGACTACTCACCCCCTTCTAGTGCCGCGGTCATGGAAAAGTAGAGCTATACCTCTACCCACCCTCTAGGCCACATCGGGTTTGTAACGGGATCACTTTTTTACCGTCATCTGACAAACTGGTACAACCATTTCGGAAGTACCCAATGCCTCCATCTTCTGGCCATAAGCAGCACTACGTGGCGGTGAGTCGTAATATTCACGCTTCTACCTCTTTGCCTTCGGGGAAAGAAGCTTCAGTACCCCTTCAATACGAGACTTCTGAGCCCCACAGCCGGTCTGCACGTTTGGATAAGAGAAAAAGCTTTTGCTCCAGCCCAGAATCGAATCCCGGATAGTTTAGCCTGTAGCCTGGCTACTATACTGACTACGTTATCAAGGACTCCGGAATTCCCATAGTTCACTCAACTTCGCCAGTCTGTAAAGGCAGCTAGTTCGACAGCTGTGTCTTGCCGCTTAGCATAACAAGCAAGGCAGTTCGACAAAATATAATAATCCGGATCTGCTAAGTATGAATGAGTGAAACAGAAGTGAGTGTTGCGTCATAACATCAGCTGCCAGTTACAACAGACGAGAATTTATATTACACATTTCAACCATACCTAAAACCTGAAGACCGTTAACACTCGAAGACACAGTTACTGTGTCTACTGCCTGCATTAATATTACAAATCTCTGCATTTTCCCCACACATTTTATGTATTCGTTCCGTATCATTCCTTTAATAAAGGATTTTTTTCCTTCACAGCATTAGCCATTTCGTCTTTACATTGGAAACGCAGTACGTTTATCTTGAGGTAGAAACTGATATATAGGAGCCGGGATAGTGCAGTCGGTATAGCGACTGGCTATGGGCTGGACGGTCCGGGGATCGAATCCCGGTGAAGGCGAGATTTTCCGCACCCGTCCAGACACGCCTAGGGGCCCACCCAGCCTCCTATACAATGGGTACCGGGTCTTTCCATGGGGTAAAGCGGCCAGGGCGTGGCGTTGACCACCCAACCCATCTAGCGCCGAGGTTAAAGAAAGAGTAGAGCTATACCTTTACTTCCCCTGTGGGACTTCGTGGACTTTTCTAGGGTGAACTTTACCTTTACCTTTACCAAAATTCATGAATTCTTATGTTGTGGAACCACAATTACATTTACACTAAAATGCTAAATTGAATATTGTATCAATATTCACTACACCTTGCTGTTCTCCAGAAGAAAACTTTTTCAGCTCAGATGGACGCTAATACCCACTCACGCATAAGTTCACCTGCTGATATCTCGTTCTTCTATTCATGTCTACTTGCAAACAGCTGAACGCAGGTCTGTGTAAAGAAAGTCCTTCTTACGATTCGAGGAATTTCATCACTTCGTTACTACACGAAGAGTTTCCGCACCAGCAGCTACATCAGTTTAATAAATCGATTCAGTTACATTCATTTCTTGTTTACTAACCTGACGACTCAACAAAATCAGGTCTTAAAACAAACATTACGTACATACAAATTATCCAGATGACAAAGGTAAAAAACACAAGCTATAAAAAACGAAAAAGTGTATACAATAAGAATTTATTGACTAATTAATAATTAATAAGTTACAGGAAGCAAAAAAAAAAAGAAGACGAGCTAAAACAAAACCCGATATAGGGTAAAGATTTGCTTCATAAATATATTAACAACTCCACAATACCATCTTCAACTGAAGCGCAACTAACGAGGTGATAATTGAATAGGGGTTCTCTTGAGTCAAAACACAATTTTCTTATGTCGTTATCTTTATTTAAGCTGATGACATGTTTCGGCCTTTGCACTGGGCCATCTTCAGGTCACAAAATATATAACTGAGGGGACTACATAGTGTGAATCATAAATAAAATAGTGTGAATCATACAATACGATATATGTATCTAAAATTCAACGATATCTCGTTATTCTATTTCCTGAAAACTGAACGATAACTGGATCTCGTTGAATTTTAGATATATATATCCTGTTTTATGATTAACACTATTGTATTTATAATTCACACTGTATAGTCTCCTCAATTATGTATCTTGTGACCTGAAGATGGCCCAGTGCAAAGGCCGAAACATGTCGTCAGCTTAAATAAAGATAACAACATAAGACAGTTGTGTTTTGACTCAAAAGAACCCCTATTTAACTGTAAATAAAACTCAACGGGGTTGATGCACCTAAAGAACGGGATGATAATTTTTGCCAGAAAAGCCGACAAGAAATAGTAAAATCTCCAATATTCCCATTATGGAATGGAAGGGCTGTAGTGTCCAGAAAAGACGGACACCGTTTCACTCCACTATAAACATTAATGAATAATAGTGTAACCGTTATGCAGCCGAATATTATTACTATTACTAGTACAACTGATTATTATTATTATTATTATTATTATTATTATTATTATTATTGACCATGGAGGCCACATTTGCCATACTAATTTATATAATAATGGAAAATATAAAAAAACTGATTCCCTACAATTAGTTACACAGCACATTAATTTGTCATTAATAATAAATTCAAAATGATTTACCCTACACTAACATTTCTTCGTAATGGCAGTTTACACATTAGTACATACAATGAGATCATTTGGAACAGTTTAGTATGCAGCACGATTTGTACATTCCTAAATAACCTGTTAAACTTAAAGTACACAAGAATGTGACGACTCAGATCTTTAAATACGCAGTAACTTATGTACGACCTGCTTTAGTATTCGCTTTAACTGTCTTAAAGACTTTGAAATCCGAACTCCGTTTATGTTAAGGCACACCGCTGTTCTTTTAGGTGTTCAATTCGCACCATCTTCGGGCGCCCTGAACTCACTGCAGTCCAGCTTCAACTCGTGAGATCTATTCCGTGCTCTTGTTTCTGGCAACGTAACAACTATTCTTTCTGTTTCCCTTTGCTTGAATCTATGCTACTCAATGCAAATGACAAACACACGTGGTGTTAACTTGGTTACGGTTCTATCTAGAAGGCGGTGGGTGTCGAACTTTTACAACCTGCACAACTAATTTCTTGTAATAGTTTCACAACAGTTCTGTCTTTTGATTTACGATTGAGTTTAAATTTTTTGAAATTAAATTGTAATGGAGACGCTGAGGGAACTAAATGGTGTCTGCCGAATCACTTCCATCTCTTTTTGCATAGGTTCAAGTAGGGTTTCTCTCAATTCAGATTAAAACAAAAATATATCGCAGGAAAATGTGTATATTAACTGAACGAGGGAACTACTATCCTTTAAGATCTCGAACATATTTCAATGTAGAAATTCTTCAACTGAGGTACTCTGGAATACTGATTCTTCACTAAATATTATTACACTAATCAATTCAAAGAATGTAAAAAGTGAGAAGACTTGGAGAGATAAGAATTATAATTAATGTTTTAGAATATATACATATTGTCCGCTTAGTGTGTATATATATATATATATATATATATATATATATATATATATATATATATATATGGGCGCCGTGTGTACGAAATCACTTGTCGATAATTATACATAACAGCCGGATATTATTCACAATGACTAGTAAACTGCTGTTACATTGGCATATATACAATTTTAATCGAAATATCTGAAAGAAAGAGATAGCTTGGGAGATCTAGGTGTAGAAGGGAGTATAATATGAAAGGCTGTTCAGCAATTGAGGCTTTTGGGTGTACACCTGACTAATCCGGTCGAATAGCGGGCCACTGTAAACAAGGAAATGAGCTTTCCATTTCGTAGGCCTGTTTAACAATGCCTTCTCTGATGTTGGACTTCAACCGTACTGACAGCAATAAAAAAGTTATGAAACGAAAAAAAAATTAATCGCTATTTATGTACATCAAAATTCAGCTACAAATTTAAAAAAAACATGCGAATAATCCATTTTTATACAACACGCTTTCCTTTTAAAAGTATACACTACAGTGACGCAAATGTTCGGCTGGCGTGTCCATTTTGATGAGAGATGCCACACTGTTCAATTACGACGAAATACGTAAATTTTACTACACATAAAGACAAAAATAATACTTTTAATAGTTACCGTAACTTCTGTATTTCGTGGGAAGAAAGTAATCTCGTACATTGCCAAAAATCCCATCCATTTGTCACTTTCACCTTTCCATTTATTCAGACGTGTTCGAATGCCACTTCTACATACATTAAAAATTATTTACACACGAATTCCACGTATTAGATTTATTCTGGCGTAGCTAATAGGTCCTTAGTTAGTCTAGAAATTCTCCTCACTTTATGCAACCCGAATGTCCATTACCGCTTTATCAGAATGCCGTCACCTGTACGTGCTTCATGTCAGATCAGCCCAGTTCACTCTTCTACCCCTCCTTCTGCAGATCCACTTTTATATTATCTTCCTTTCTACGTCTAGGTCTTTCTAGTGGTATCCTTCCCTTAGGTTACCCAAGCATAACACTGCACAAACATCCTCTTCCCTCACGTGTTACATGCCCAGCCCATCTCATTCTTGATTTGATCACCAAAATAATATTTGGTTTGGAGTAAATAGCATAAGGCTCCTCGTTATACAGTCTCCACACTCTCCCGTTACCTCGTTCCGCTTAGACCCAAACATTCCCCTCGGCACCAATTCTCTAAATCCTCAGCTTATGCTCCTCCTTCGATGTGAGAGACCAGATTTCACACCCATACAAACGACGGGCAAAATTATAGTTCGATATATTTTAATCTTTAATTTTTGGATAGAACACGGGAAGTTAAAACATTCTGCAGCGAATGAACGCAAACATTCCCTGACATCAGTCTGCTCTTAATTGATTCTTACATGCAGTTGGATTTGTTAGGGTTGTACCCACACATTTGAAATATTCTACAATGTCAAAGGATAACTACCTTCTTTTACATTGTGACACTGTCCTGCATTATGTCCGCGAGACATGAACATATACATTTACTTCTAGAGCAGTCTCCTTACTAGCGACTACTAAATCTTCTGTGTTCCTATTTATATTATGTATGCCTTCAACCAATGTATTAACGTCCTCAGCATAAGCCGAAAGCTGATGGTTGCCATTTAATTTCAAGCCAGTCTCTTTCGTTTAAACCTTCACAATGGCATTACACTAAAGTAAAATTGAAAAGCAATGGCGATAAAGCATCTCCCCTTTTCCAATCATTCTTAATAGGAAACTTATGGGACAAATGTTTGCCTGCCTGGGCTTTACTATAGAATTCATTTAAACATTTTTTGGGGGCCTTAGTAGTTCTGTACATATATTAAACTCAATGAGTACCTTAAGCCCTACCTCCTAACAGAATAGTAGTATTTCTTGAAGTTTAAAACTAGTTAAAGCACTGCTCCATTTTGTTCCCATTTTTCTTACGTATTTGACGATTGCAGAATATATGTTCAGTTGTTCACCTGCTAGGTCGAAATCCACACTAATGATCTACAATAATTTCCTCTGTATATGGAGTTAACTTTGACAGCAGGATGTTGGATAAATTCTGTATGTAGTTGATAAGATATGGGTCTATGATTACTACAAACTGTGTTGCGTAAAATGGCAAACTGCTTCCACTACCGAAGCAATTCTTCCTAATTCCGAACAGAAGTTTCTGGATCTCAGAACGAACCCCTATAATATTATTATCAAGTCTAATTCTAATATTACTCCCAAAAGTGGACGAATTTACACGTATTTTTAAAATGCCTTTTTAAGAGAGGAAGAATAAAAAAGACTGTAAATGAGCAAACGAAATAAAAATGGAACATAATCCAACGTTATGGCCTGCTTCATCCCTCCCACAGACCCATAATTCTCATAGTAAATTGTTCCTAGTATATTTTATTGCTTTATTGATCCGGCATGCGTCCTGTGGAACTACATACTGTAAATATATCGACAAGTTTTGCAGAGGATTAGCAGTTAATCCCAACGCATGTTTACCAAATTACCGCTCGTCACGGCTACCCCTGACACGTGACCAGTAGAAAAAGAGCGGTGTGCGGGGGTTGGGGGCGCGTCACTAATCCAGCAGCCGTTATCAGCCTCCTCGACTAGGGACAGTTTTATCACCAGGCCGGTCAACACTGCTAGCATCATCAAAAATATTTTGTTACCCCTCGTTCCAGGTCTTCATTCTTTTCTATGGAAGAATATTCATACCGCTGTTGGGCTTCTGTATTTCTAATCGCTTCTCTGTTAGTGCCATAATTTTTCTTCTTGTATATTTATCTCCCTAAGTTTTTTCATTGTTCCGTCTTTCGTCTTTATTTCATTTTATTCCTTTACTTTCTCAAGTCCTGTTTGCTGAAAGATCCATCACAGTATTTTCATTACAGCTCCCTGTTTTGGACAGTGACATGACGAATCCCTGGCCGTCCGCAGATTGTTTACTTGATTTTTAAGTAGGC
>Ga0123354_10009139_pt1 | contig 15139 bp, 11 predicted proteins | sample TergutLab28metaG_2_FD_97872 | JGI IMG/M metagenome (GOLD analysis project Ga0123354, IMG submission 97872) | Labiotermes labralis P4 segment gut microbial communities from Petit-Saut dam, French Guiana - Lab288 P4 | ecosystem: Host-associated > Arthropoda: Insects > Digestive system > Gut ...
AAGGAAGTTCATTTCCTTTGTGTTCTCTTTTAATACAAAGTTGTATTTTTTTTTTTCTTGTTTTAAGATTTTTTAAACATTGTTTTTTTTTTTTTTTTTTACTTTTAGTCTAAACACAACTGTTCATTTACTTTATAAAATAGCTACATATTTTGGTTGTAGAGTATAGCTATCATCAGGCTGTCTACAAGAATGAAGTGGAAATACTAAGAGTTATGTGGTTTGAGATCTCAAAACCTTGCAAATATTGTTATATAAAATTCGCAACATATGTAACATAGGTTAGTAGGCAGGTACAGTAAATAAACAATTGTATTTAGACTGAAAAGTACTGTAACTTTGATCATATGCCTATTGGCTCCACCAAGGACTCCATACAGTCTATTGCTTTGTTTAATCTCTATGCATTGGTGAGTTCATTGTCATGTCCCATATCCATAATATGTTCTACCACAGTAGGTTCTTCTGGCCAGCCAAGACATAGGGTACCACATATGTTCCTTGTGTCTTGTCTCTGAGTACTGTATAATCTCATTAGGCTGGGTGTCAAGTCGTATCAACCGTCATGATGGAGGCAGAATTTGTTTCTGAACAGTCAGTATATTCAAGTGAAATTACACTGCTGTTGGCCTGAGAATACGTTATTAAATGTCATAGAAACATGGCTAGTAAATATGCTGTGGAATGTTTTATGGTGTCAGAGGGGTCATCCTGGATTGGTAGAGATCCTGTCTTTTTGATGGGAAGCAAAGAGTAAAACTGAAGGTTATAAATACTAAAACTGACCCCTCTAATTGGAAAATTATTAAACATGGAGTTCCCCAAGGCTCGGTTCTGGGACCACTTTTGTTTGATATGTATATATATATAAATGATTTTCCTGGACTGATCCAATAGTTATTCTGATGTCATCATGTTTGCAGGTGACATGAATACATTAATGTAAAATATAAATTTTAAATCAGTTCTTCTTCAAAAATCAAAATAGTTTCAGGCTAATCAGCTTATGTTAAATATAGAAAAACATGTTTTGTAAAATTTTCGTAACTAAATCCTCTATATATCCACTACACCTGTCCTCTGCTGGTCAGATACTTGTTGAATGAAATAATATAAAATTTCTTGGCCTTCAATTGGATAGTCAGCTTAATGGAAGATATATATTCACTTTATTATATATATTTCAGTCAACACAACTATATACTAAAAGCATAGGTTAAAGCAACATGTTTCGACTTAAAAAGTCATCATCAGGCTAAGCTAAGAACAATGGTACGAATCACAGAACACATTGTGAGCCATCTGGGATCCCAAATGCGCACAGACACATTGTAAAGAACTTCATTGTTCTTAGCTTAGCCTGACAATTACTTTTTAAGTCGAAACATGTTGCTTTAACCTATGCTTTTAGTACATAGTTGTGTTGACTGAAATATATATATATATATATATAATAAAGTGAATATATAGAGTCAATACACAGTGGGATGACTTCGTTCAAATTAATAGAAGATGCGTATAAATTACTTATTAAAATAAGCTGAGTGTCGTTTGTTTTGTAATGAGAAGGCTTGTTCACATATTAAATGTAGAAACACTCAAGGCTGTTTATTTTGCCCATTTTTATTCTGTGATAAAATGTGGTATAATATTCTGGGGAACTGAAGAATAAAAAACCAACTAGATGCCACGTATTATTTTATTGTACTTCTTATAGGCTCAACAAGTTTCGGGCATTACTATGCCCATCATCAGGAGCTCGCAACTAGTTGGTTTCTTATTCTTCAGTTTTCACAAAGATGCACGGTCCAATAAACATCAGATTCTGGGGTAATTCAAGCACAATATATAAGGTGTTTATGTTTCAAAAAAGATATCAACAACTATGCTGGGAATAGGTCCAAGATGTTCCTGTTGGTTTGTGAAACTAAATGTTTTGCCAGTACCCTGTTTGTATATTTTTTTTGTTTGTTAATAATGTTTGTATTTAATAATTTGGTTAACTTTAAACTTAATTTGTCATCGCACGATTTTAATACTAGGAGCAAAAATCGATTACATTTTCCATCAGTAAAACTCACCCCTGTTCAAAAGGGTGTCACTTATTCTGCTATAAAAATATGTAATCACTTACCTGCAAACATACAGAAATTATAAGAAAGTAAAATGCTTGTTAAGTCGGCACTTAGAAAATATCTTCTAGCTCATGTATTTTATTTTGTGGAAGAATTTTTAGTATGTAACAATGGTACAAATTAATAATTTTATTACATGTAATATTGTGGGCCGGGTAGCTCAGTCAGTATAGCAACTCACTACGGGCTGGATGGTCTGGGATTGAATCCTGGTGGGGACAAGATTTTCCGCCTGTCCAGACCGGTCCTGGGGCCCACCCAGCCTCCTGTAAAATGGGTACTGGGTTTTTCCTGGGGGTATAGTGTGGCCAGGGTGTGCTGCTGACCACTCACCCCCCTTCTAGTGCCGTGATCATGGAAGAGTAGAGCTATACCTCTACCCACCCTCTGGGCCCCACTGGACCTGTAAAGGAAAACTTTTACGTGTAATATTATACATATTCTATTTTTTTGTATACACACACTGTATACATTGTACTGTTATGATATTCTATATTGATTGTATTGTTGCTATGTTTTATTATAGTAACCCTTATCCTGCTAACATGGAGAATATGGTGAGCTCCTAATAATGCCAGCAGATGGCAGATGGGATTTAACTTGGCGTTTAAAGGGTTAAGTGTTATTGTTTACTTGTAAGTGACGCTGTTGTGTGAAACAACTTAAGGTATATTTGTTTGGCATGTTTCATATTCAACCGTCATTGGAGAGAGCTTGGATCTTTCACATGTATATGAAATGTCAATGTAATGTAAGAACCTTTTGGCTTACGTTTAGGTGTTGTGGGAACTGACAGCAGGACAACTTGGGCAAGCCCCAGCGGCTGTTACTGATTCTCTTCCTCCGACTGGAGTATCGGAGGCAGCTGGAACATCAGCAGCCATGGAAGATGAGGAGGAACTGGAAGCTATGCAGAGCAGGCTGCAGGCTTTGCGTAGTTAGCCTGTACTGGCAGTGAGCTGACTGTTTTATTGTGGCAGATGGGGCTTTGGAAGGCTCTGTTGATCAGATTACTTCCCTTCCAGAGGGAAGTCAGAATACAGATTTCAGGTATTGTAGTAGAGAGCATCTAATCTTCACACACAAGTTAGCACACTGTTGTCCTAATATTATGAGGATTTATTTATTTTCTAATGAGCAGTTTGCTTCTACTTATATTGCACTATTTATTTAACTTACTGTTTTAAATGCCAGTCTCAAGGAGTAAAATATTTTTAATACAACATTGACATCATTATTATAGGCTGAAATGTGTCAGTTTGAATGTGGTAACATTTATAAGATCCATGCTGAATATGGATAAAAGATTCACTTCTAAAGCTGTGTATGTTAGTTATGTGAATATAAATGGTTAAATTAAATATAAATGGTTAAATTACATCAGTAAAGTTAATGAGCTTTTGTGTAAGAAGACAGGACCTAAGTGCATTTTTGTGGTGGAAAATTCAAACAAGTACCAGTTTCATAAGATGTAGAGAAGCATCTGGAACTAAGTTTAGGGAACTTGGATTTATAGACTTTGCATGTAGATGTTCATTGTTTTCTTGGTCAGTGAAGTGACTTTCTATGAAGTAGAAGACACCAGTATTTCTTTCACTTTCATATTCAGAGTGGCCATATGTGCTAGCCCAACTACTTTTCAGATGGATATGGGTATTTTTTGTTTGGTAAGGGTGGCCCAAGCATGGAGCTGACCATTTGTTGTTGTGTTGAGACTGCATGGCAATTTTTGTTCACATCCTGACTATATTTTTCACCATGATACATTTTAAATTTGGTTGTGTTCATAGAAGCTTTTATATAGATGCTATTGCCTATTTCGTTCTATGTCATTGGGACATAGCGTTTCCCCCCCAGGTGAGTTTATTATAGATGAATTTGTTGTCTACATGTTTTATGTCATTGAATTTTTTATTGTGATGTTACAAAACATCCATTAACAAAGGAGTGAATAAGAAATTTACTTAATTTCCAAATATTGTGTATTACAGAGTGAAGCACAGATCATTAAGAAAGGAACCATTTGTATTCACATGTTTCAAAACTTGATGCTCTTGAGCTGGCTGCCACCACTGCTGAGTTTGTAGACAAGTGTCCTTGTATTGTGTATGGCAAGATATGTGTATTTATTGTCAAATTTTTTTGTAATGTAAAGATGTATTTATTGTCAGGTTTTTTTGTGATGCAGTTTTCCTTTGATACCAAACATTATAAAGAAAGCAGCCCAAAACTAATTACTAGGTTTTACAGTATCTGCACTCAGTATCAGTGTCATCATAATCATTTGAAATTTCCAACAGGATGGATCTTGTGACAAAGTGTGTGGACTTGTATATCTTCCCACAGGCTTTCTTCGTGTATGAGTAAGTAATTCTTACAAAAAATAGTGCAGTTTTCTTCATATTTGAAACAACTTGCTCTGGATATGGTATCTTTTAGCAAGAAAGTGAGGGGATCACTGTTTGTATGTATTCTATCAAAGCATGTAGTCATCCTGGCTTAGTAGTTCTAACAGTAAGCATTCTTCTTTTGTCTGTCATGAAAAGAAATGTATACAACAGGAAACTTGATTACTTTTTAAATTCCCTACGGACTGGAATACTTCAGAATTTATTGTCAGTTAAGGCTGAATGTTACCGGTGATGGTGTGGTGGCAATATGCATGAATGTTATTTTGGGTATTGTCTGTCATCTTGACTTTTCTGTAGATGCGGCAGTTCAGAAATTGAGTTTGCTTCTGCCTTCAGGTATAAGGAAAAAAGGTTCCTACTTATTTGGTGGCTTGACAAGGTACTGATCTCAGTAATTACATGTGACTATCTTTTTCTAATGGGCACATCTGCCTAGGAATCTTCCTCATTTACACCTATTGGCAGAAGACTATCCAACTTATGAAACACTATGTTTGAAAATAATCTCAAGATGACAGACAACACCCAAACTGATAGCCAGGTTTATTATTGTCAAACATAGCACAGTCTACAAATGTTATGGTTGATAAGCTGAGAAAAAAAATTGCTTTTATTTATACAAGATAATATGATGGTTAAATATAGATACTGCGGCAGAAAAATGGCTGAATGTTTATGTGAAAATAAAAGTTGACTGTTTTTGTGTTTAATGTTATGATAAGTTTGGCTGTTTTCCCTGAACTATTTTAACAGAACATAAGTATGTGTCTGTTATGACTGTACCTAATAATTGGCTGTTGAATGTAAATAATGTTTCTTTGATCCTGTGAGATGTGAAATTGGATTGTTTGTAAAGCTGTCAAATACAGTCCAGATCACCACAGATTTTATGTATTATATAGTGAATAATTTTAGTAGCATGGTAATGTTCATTCTGTATTTCAGATTAAATTGTTTAAAGTATTAATTTTTTATCAGTTTGTTAAATGTTTACCAGTAACTTAACGGTGGTTGGTGTAATGTAGATAGGTTTTCATATTGAGGACTTTATAACACAAGGGCATATCGTCTGGTTTCTCAGTTTTACAGGAGTGGAAACAATTTTCTTAAAAGTATGTTTCATTACATATTATATGTAAGTCTGTTTTTTATATTGTAAATCAAGTAATTGTAACCTGATTAAACTGAATGTCATTTTTTGCATATATGTGCCCTTCTGTTGTATTGATACAGTAGACTACATGCAAATCTAGTTTGCTTTCCTGAAGGGCATGTCAGTATTGCAACTAAATGAAAATGCATAAGAAAGTTTTATTTTTTTATTGTATAAACACATTTTGCTGAATCAGCTAACATTTCACAGTTGTTGTCAATCTGCAAGTATAAATATCCAAAATTTTGTGTGTATCATCATAGGTGTTTGAGACCTGTTTTGACATAAACAATAGAAAATTGGGGATTAAGACAGCCATGTTCAGAAGCATTGATAATCTGAAATATCAATAAAGAATTACTTTTGTCCTCAGGAAAGTTATTTCCTTGTTTCCTGTTTAAAACAATTTGTTCTGGATTGCTTCTAGAGAAATATCGCCGACTTACTGCTCCAGTCACTGTCTCAGTTTGAGATGAGATTACTGGCACATTCTTTCAGTATTTGTGATGTAATGAAGAAATTACTTTGGTTGTACACTGTTCCATCATGCCATTTTACTTAGCAATGAGGTTGGGCTGACTTTGAAATATGCCACTGGAATTTCAGTTGCAGTCAAGTTTGATGCTTCTTTCATTGTCTTGCTCATCTCACTGCCAGCATGTCCAGTTGACTGTAATTACTTCATCATATTCATGTTTGTCAACTTTTTTTGGATGATTTTTCCTTAACATTTCCCCTTCCATTGTGTTTGTTACTGCCACTCCGTGTGCAGCTGGTATGCCTCTTCCTTATGTGCTCTTTCTTCAACATATTTTTCTTCGTAATTGTAGCACCACTACTGATCCTTGCAAGGAATGTGACATTCAGTGTGTTTAAATGGTTTTCTTGTACAGTATCTTAATAACTAGCTTGGTTCCTTTTTTGGACAGAATTATTTGCATGCAGTATAAGTTGTAACTTCTGGCATTGGATGATCTTGGAAGCTCTGTTAATGGGAAGTTTGAATAAGAGGCCTATTAAATGTTACTACTCCATCAACTGGTAGCAATGGGCATGGATTCTGAAAGTTAAATAACACACATGTTCCTTTGAGTTATGACCAGCTGGTGTGGTACCACCAGTTGTTTCTTTCGTTTGCTTACTGACTTGTAGAGGGCACATGTATTTATCCCTGCGCTCTACGTGTCATGCCTATGAATGAGCGTGTCTTCTTGATGCTATATAAAATTTTGTTGATACTGTGCACAGTTGCAGTTCTTTGAAATTTTTATTTGTTATTTATTATGGGGGTTTATTGATGATAATACGTGTTCAGATCAAAGAGATAATATATGATTTCCTAAAAAGGCTTCAAAATGAATTTCTAGGTTTCACACCAACCATAACTCTTTAACAGTTTTCTTTTGCAAGCTTAATTTTATTATTGAGTTATTCCAAGAAATTATTCTGTATTTAACTGTAGTGTGAAAATAGGCAAAATGAATGGTTTGGATTATCAGTGTTGCTGATGTGAAACATTAGCCTCACTGCACTGATTTTGCCAGTTCACGCATTTATCAGTATTTAAGCTTCTGTATGTGTCTCATTACAACCAATACTTAACAGAATACTGAGTAGAATTACTCATGTTAAACCTTTTTTTTTATGTGACTTTGTGGGCAGTCTTAGAATGTCCCCTGGGGGAATTTCGTGTTCTGTTGTTTCCCATTCTGAGATGTTCTAAGTTTCATTGGATTTTATTTCAACATTTTGTTTTTTGTCAGTTGGATGGGATGTGAACCAGTTTTACATGTTCCTTGAATGCCATAAAAATGCAGTTGAGCTAGCAAAATTTCACAGGTCTTTTTTGAACCACAGAAAATGTCTCCAGCATGCATATTTTGGTTACTATATTGGCATATACTATCAGTTAGCCCAAAGGTATCATTTTTGTTCGATATCCCTTACATGAAGCCAGATTATTCTGCAACCAGTGTGTTACCATTATGCAAATGGTGCCTTAAAGTATTTTGCATAACCTTCTCCAGTACACTGAAAAAAACAACTGTCAGTCAGCATGACTTGTTATAATAGTTTTTATCTCCTTTTGTGTGCAGTGGTTTGACTGTTGAGATTTAAGATGGTCAGGGAAAATACATATGTATAGTGAGAAATTACAAATAGCTTAATGTGCAACTAATTGGAGATGAGAAAGTTTTCAGACTTTCCCTGGTTATTTCATCATAACCTGATTTTTTTTTTATTTGTGTGAAGTCTTGTCCTTTTAGCTCAGCTTAAGCGGTTAATATACGTGTGGTATTAATAATTTTCGGAAAAATTAATATCATAATAAAACAGAAATTGATGCTCTCTCTTCAGTTCCATTCCATAATGACAGTAAAGTACAATCAAACCCCAGTATAGCACTAATCTCACTTAGCACTCATGAAAATCTGAGAACATAAATTCCCTGTTCAACAATATTTTGAATTACTGCCATCTCTGTTATGTGAATTGTGGTGAAAACAGTGGTGCTGTCTCAGGGTTTGCTTGTACCTCCTTCAGACCATTATAAATAGGAAATGCATCAGACAGATCTTTAGGCTTTCTAGTGGATTTCAGGTAATGAAAGTTCATCTTGCATAATTACAGATTGCACATCCCTTGATTATGTATATGACATTTTTGTAAGCCGTGTTTTATAGAAAACTGGTAAAAACCAATACTAAAATTAAATTGGTTGCATAACTGCACGTATGTTCCCTGTAACAAATGTAACAGAAATCCATGAAAGGATTATGAGGTAGAATGTAGAGACTGTTGAAAAGACCAGAGTTCCCCTAAAGAATGTGTTTACTCTGTAGTTCTGGGTGCATAGTACATATAAAACTGTGCAATATTCAACACCAATTACTGTATTCTCTTGACAACAAATTAATCAAAAACAGTGTGTGTGTGTGTGTGTGTGTGTGGCTTTTTGACTTCCTTTTAATCTTGACATTGCTCATTTCTGCAGTTTGCCTGATCTGAAATTACATTTAAACTGGCAAAAGTCCAGCATACTGGTCTGTGAATTCCAACTTCACCACTTTCAATTTGACGTAATGCAGTAGTAACTTGATTGTCACTTAACTGCTGCTGCTGCTGGAACATCAGTATAACATTTAAATGAGGGCTGAAGGTTTTTGGTAATAGTTTAAAATCAGGAAGAATATGAAATTTTATATTTTCATGACAATGAAGCTTCACATTTTTATTGCCCATTTTGGGTTTGTAATGTGTCTGGTGGATGGTCAGGTGTGATCTGTGGTCAGTAATACCCTGAAAATGGAGGCAATGTGTTCCTCCACATCAACATTATTTTATTACCACAGTGCATCATGCACTGTGGTAATAAAAGTCTTGTGCTTGTAATAAGAAGATGTAACCGCTGTGTTTGCTTGGGGTGCCATGTTTAACCTCCTGGCATGTGCTGCGAAGTTGTAGAGTCCACTGTTCTAGCCGATGCAGTTCTTCTAGTGCTGAAGTATAGAAATCAGGTTTTACAGATCTAGGTTTGAAGACACCGTCACTAACCGTCAGGAGCCTGCTCTGGAGCTGACTGTTATTGCTGTGTTCATAATGGCTCTTAGAGATGACTACGGTCTCCCCTGGTGCAAAATTTCGCAGCGCGATGTCACGTAGACACAGCGAGATGGGTTTGTGTTGATCTAAATATCTGCATAAATAAACGAATGAACAGAACTTGAAATATTTCCATTTCCAAGGATTGAGCAAAGTTCAAACTAATGTACCTTTACTTAATTCTTCAGATGCGGTTAAGCGTGCCTTGTTGCTGGGACGTTCTTACACAAAACTTGAAGCAGGATGTGAACAGTGTCTGGGCTTCGATTTGTTGGTTTCAGAACTTACACATTTTGAGAATAATCCCCTTTTACTGAATTATTTAAGTGTTTTTTCCGTCCTTCAAAAAGTGGACCTTAAATCAACTGACTCTGTGGTTCTAAGTACTCATGTTATGTACTGAGTTATTGCATTATTTGTTGCCTATTATACAAAAAGTGGACAGGTATTCGTATCTTTCCTTTAATCAGCCGACTCTGTGTTTATAACTATGCATGTCATTTAACTATCCTGACTAATATAGCTGAGTGGACCTTTTGGGGACAAAGTACCTCTGTTTTATTTCTGATTACAGTGTATCCAGAAATGGAATCATGTGGGAACTTTAACATATGATGTATGACTGGGGAGAAATACATAACCTAGTGTTCAATATGTCAGCCGAAATATTTGGGACATGCATGTGAAAATCAGTATTTCAGTAATCATTATTTAGTTGAACCTAAGTCGATAGTATATCCACGCTTATGCAGCAACACCGTAGGCAAACTATATATTCGAGTGGATGCTTCTTGCGTAACATAGTACAATATCTATTAGAGTACTGAAAGTAAAATTTAAATACGTATCAGCTTGTTATCTAGCAAACACTTTCCTAAATTTGTAAGTCATCACTGAAATAGAATGTGTAGCGTATGTGAAGAAGAAATTGTCTATGGCGTATCTGATGAAGTGGGATAATTTGGATATACCCCTGTTTTGACGGTTTTCCTGTCACAGACACATTTCTATTCATACGCCTAAGTGGGGTGTCCCCCAAGCCACAACACTACTAGGCGCTTCACAAAAGATCTGCCAAAAGCGACGATTAGCTTTGTCATACCCATTTGTCGGGTCTCTGTGGCTTCATGCAACAACTCAGCTCCCACTACGAATTTTAGTGAAAATTTGTGTTGGAGATTTTTAGTGAAATTTTCCTACAAAGTTCAAGTTACGTTAAAAACGTGACGACAATAAGAGGTTGTATGTGATGAGAGCCATGGTACAGTGATGAGGTCCCAGCCAATGCCATCGAATCTGTAGGGAACAGGGGGCCAGATACCATCCTCTGGCACCAAATGTAATTCAGCGCTGCGTTCTAATTGCTACTGCTACTACCAAACGTAATAAAATAACCAGATTTCAGCTTTGCAACAAACCTTAGTGCCACACTGTTTAGTAGCACTTTATTATTATTATTACTAGCAGAACTGCGTCTGCCGAGGTTAGAAGCCTGCATAGACATGGGGTAGTCGGTAACCTCCCTGGTCGGCAAAGACCTATCGCCGTGCTCCACGGTGCCCCAGCTGTAAATATTCTGGCGGGGTAGAGGTGGGTATGGTTGCTTCCGAACCCTCTGGTGGTGTACGTCTGATCTTTTATTTTCACGTTAGCCCCCCTCCACACACACTCTCAGGAGGTGATCACTACTAACGCTCTGGGTTTGAGTGTGTAGAATGATGGGAGTTTGGGTGAGGGTTTTTATTTACTATTAAATAAGAACATGCATGAGCACAATTTTTTTTTATGGCGCTACAGCCCCTAGTGGACCAGGGCCTCTTCATTATCGAGGCTACACGACCACACTAAGACACCACACTCGGTAAGACTTCTGTGTACGTGTGATCAGCCCGACGCAGAGACAACTACACGACAACACATAACACTCACCAGAGACAGACAGCCAGGCAGGATTCGAACCCGAAGTAGCGGCCGCAGACCTACGCCTTAGACCGCGCGGCTATTGGGATCGGCGACACATACTATATACTTATAAAACCTATATTACACCTCGTATACAAAATTTATGCAAGTAATTACCATCCTCATTCATAATTTTTCATCACGTAGTTCCTGATTAATCCAAATCCATTACAATCTGGCTTTCTCCGAGCTTTGTCTTAGTACCACTCGTTCCATCTTCACTTCCACTTTTATGCATATCTGGCCTAATCCAGTCAACATCACTGACCCGATTGCTAGCCAGTTTGAAGTGCTGGATGTTCAGCTGTGACGTAAGGCGATAATCGTGAGCAGAGTTTAGCTGGCTGCAATGTGAAACAAATGAAGCAATTCAGAAAGTCTGTGGTCCCTAGCTGAAATGTCTGGCTGACCTTTAATAACGTCTGCTATCACACATCAGTGTGACAGAGCCTCCTGTATGGAAGTGTGTTTTGTGCTTACTGTGTCTTGAAATGAGGACTATTTAAGGGACAAATCTCTTTGAGTCATTGGTTTCCAGAGTTATTATTGTTACACACAACTTTTTGACTTTCTTCGACCTACTTACTCCTTTTACTGTGACAACTTGCTAATTAAATATTCTTACAGCAACTGTATTTTGTCGTGTTGCATTTAAAATACCAGTAAAAATTTTACACGTATGATTTCTCTGATCTCTTGCTGTTGCTGTGCAAACTGACTTTTGTGATTTGGACTCACGTAGCACATGGCTTTACAAGGCTATGTATCCTTATTATCTCGCGTTTGTGAGATTAGTACAAAAAATGCATGAGATGGTCTAACATAGTATGGCGGCACAGAGTTGGGAATTGGATGCGTGTTTTTAGCGTAAAGATACAATGAAAAACACAATATTTACCATGCATTGCTTGATACTTCATTTTAATTACATAATGTGGCACCCAAAACGTGGATTTCTTGTGGTGTGTTGTAATAATCAAATGACGTAATTTTCTTTTAACGTAATGTTCCTATATAGTGGCGCTAGTATTGCTTTCGCCTCAAAAGTTTGCGCGCCCGTCATGTTGTTACTGACTGTAATGAAATTTCAAACTGCAGCATTGATGTGTGCATAATATGTATAGTAAGTTTCGTGGGATTCGCTTAAATGGCTCAGAAGTTGATGGTTAGACAACCCACACGGACAGTATGATCTCAGAAGATTAATTATTTTTACTAAACGAGTAGGTTAAAAAGGACAATGATTTGTTGAAAATGTTTACGTTGTGTAGTGTGTTGTAAGTTACACAGTTCGTTGTATGCTTTTGTAGAATGTAAGTTGTATAATTTTCCTGCAGACTTTCAATACGTAAATTCTTCAATTAAGTAGAATACATAGAGGAAAACGGCAGAGTACGTGTCTCATGTATGTCGTAAATTTCAGGACACTTTTGGAACAAAGTGCAAACAGGTCATGTAATTTTATTTAAGCATCACTCTGTCGTAGCAGACATTATTGACCTGAGTGATGTTAAATAGTCTTAGTAGATGAGACCGAATTGTCGGCAAAAATTTGTTCTAGTGATGACATGAAGAAAGTGGGCATAGATTGGGGCGGGCTTGACGACTGGGGAATGGGGGTTGATTTCCGGAGAGGCAGAGGTTTTTCTTGTTTCCACAGCATCTAGACCGGCTTGTGTCCAATGGACAGTGGGGATTCTTTCCCCGAAGCAAAGCGATGGGAGTGTGAAGCTGACCGGCCATCTCCATTTAGTGCCATCGTGAAGAATGCTTGGAGCTATACTTCCACTTTCCATTATGTTTTTATGGCGTGGCGCTTAATTAAGCACAAGGACACCCATTCACTCACCCACCTCCAGTCGTTCAATTTATCCATCAGTCCATTCATTTAGTCACGTAGTCACTGAATTTCGCCCAAGGAATAAACAAATGAATCAGTCAGTTGATAAATTAACAAACGCAAGTGAGAAAGCAGCTATTAAAAGTAAGTTGTTTTTGTGTTCCACGCCTTTTTCTCCTAATGTAGTTGATGAATATACTGGAAATATCCTACACTGATAATACGGACCGAAACAGGTAGAGGTGTGTAGTTTTATCAGTGTAATTGTAAGTTGTGTTCCTATTGATTAGCACCGTCATAACGGTGCCGATGCAGATCTCAAGATGGTCCCATTCTGTCTAATAATTCTGGTTTCAATGCAGTTTGCATGGCCCTGCGTCAGTTGCCCACTACTACACACGCCAGCTTGTCACACAAGTCACAGAAAACAGTTCTTTACATATTGGTTGTATGACTTAATTATTTTTCGTGCCGGAGTAAGGAAAACGTACCCTGAAGCGCTATGACATAATTGAAGGGATGTCAGAGCGAACTGAATTCAAACATCTTTCTTTTTTTAACGACTGTTTGCCTTCTTTACCTCTGCTTCGAGCTTTTGAGTTTTCTTCACGCTACCGCATATTTAATTCGACATGTGAAAAAAAAAATTGTTTTCCTTTATTTTTTATTTCTGCAGGGGGAAGATTTCTTATACAGTTGCTTGTTCCACTTTAATGAAGGCGACGGGGGTAGCGTTATTATTATTATTATTATTAGCAGCAGTAGTAGTAGTAGTAGTAGTAGTATATGGATGCCTCTTGTCACAGGCTTTTTTTCTTCCTGGTACTTCTCTTGAACCAGCGGTGATCCCCACCGCTCAAGCTTCAAGCTTCACACTGTAGTACTGTTCGTATTATGTGTAATGTTCCAAGTATAGCTGCATATTATTATTATTATTATTATTATTATTAATGGTGGTAGTATTAGTAGTACAGTAACTCTCCGACTTACGTACTTCTCGACTTATGTAAATTCGACTTTACGTAAATTTTTGCCGGCCGGTGCAAACTTAAAGAAATCGTGGAAACGTATTTTGCATCCCGCAGGAAATAAATAGCAAGGGATGTTTAATTATATTATTTTTGATTATATTCCCTTTTGTACTGGCACTTGTCTTAATATTTTTATTGTATATTTCGAAGCACAATTTTGTAATTTTTCCCGCGCGTGAGATATAAAAATTGAATTGAATTGAATTTAGGGATATTCGAACTTAGGTAAAACCCGATTTGCTTAAAGTTCCGCGAAACGCAAAGCCCGGGAGTGGCTATTGCAGTAATACATAGGTACTTCAGAAAGTTTCCGCACTCTTTTGTCTTTAGGGTATTCGTAAGTGTTAGACTGCTGAGAGTTGGCAGCATTGTACACCATATCCTGATTGTCTGACCTTGACTATGGCTGGTCCCCATCCTCAGTGTGTGAGTAGCTATTGATCGCGTCTTTCAGTTTGCACCAAAGAAGAGCAGAGAATTGTCATAAGATTTCTGTGGGCACAAGGTGTTGAAGGTGCCGAAATTCACGCACGTTTATGCACTCAGTATGGGGACAACGCATTGCCACGACGAAGCGTATACGAATGGATAGAAATGTTTAAAAATGGTCGGACAAGTGTAATGGATGCCGAACGCTCGGGACGGCCATCAGCGTCAACAACTAATGAGAAGCTGGAAGAAGCCAGAGCCATTATTCTCACTGACAGAAGAGTGATAATAGAAGAAATCGCGTTACAACTGGGTATCAGTCAAGGTACGGCCTATTCTTAAGTGCATGACATTCTTGGGTTTCACAAAGTTGCTGCAAGGTGGGTGCCCAGACATCTGACAGAAGAGCATAAGCGCAACCGCCAGCACATCTGCTCCAGTCTTTTGGAGCAGTACAATCGTGAAGGCGATAACTTCTTGAATCGCATCATCACTGGGGATGAAACCTGGGTTCATCATTATGAACCAGAAACCAAACGGCAGAGCATGCAATGGAAGCACACGTCATCTCCTTC
>Ga0123354_10009142_pt1 | contig 15137 bp, 8 predicted proteins | sample TergutLab28metaG_2_FD_97872 | JGI IMG/M metagenome (GOLD analysis project Ga0123354, IMG submission 97872) | Labiotermes labralis P4 segment gut microbial communities from Petit-Saut dam, French Guiana - Lab288 P4 | ecosystem: Host-associated > Arthropoda: Insects > Digestive system > Gut ...
ACACTTGGACAGATTACAAAACAAATGCACAAATTGCAAAGGAGTTAAAAATAACACCAATTTTGGACAAATTACTGGAATACAAGAGAAGCTGGATACAACATGTAAATAGAATGCCTCGAAATCGATTACCCAGGGTAATGAAACATTGCTCCCCAACTGGCAGAAGGAATCATGGTAGACCTTTGAAGAGACTTCTGGATACGTGAGACCGGAACGGGTCAACAAGTAAACCAACTCTATGAAAGATATATGATGATGGTGATGATGATGATAGGCTTGGCGATACGGCAGCGACAGCCGAATACACAGTTACTAGCACAAACCGTTGTGCTGACGCAACACGACTCCCATTTCAGAATCGGAAGCACGAGTTTGTGTGTACGGCCGTCTAGAGGTTCTAGGATTCAAAGCCCCACCCTACATTTTGTGAAATATCAGTGACAACACCTCAAGCCAAACTTATTTTCAAGATCCCATGGTTAACTGCAAGTTACAAGTGAAGCAGTGGATATTCCGTTCAATTGGGTTCCTCCTATTGCCAGTCAGTCCCATAATTATCCTTTTAAAGCCTATTGGTATCGTGATGCACCAACAGGTTTAACATGCAACAATTGTAGGCAGTGCCCACACAGTGTGTTTATGTGCTTTGTATTTATCTGAGAACAAACAGCGACTTGTGCCACTTACATCACAAACTGATTGGTTTTTATAACCGAGATGAAAAGTGATTACTGCGCAGTACGGACTGGGTATTTAAATAAAGCAGTCTGCGCTTCGTCTGTAAAGGGTTAATCACATTTCAAATAAAATTAATATATCTACCCCCGTATTTTCACATTCTGTTTCTCCATAAACCTACATTACTCGTACATTTCTATCTTCCCTGCTCCTTGCAGTTATTAAATTTACAAGACACGCACATGATGGTGGAAAGTTTTATTAAAAAGTGTTTTTTTTTTAGTTATCGTCCTTCATAAGCGAAGGCTGATTTCACAAACACTACGTAGTAAGCCTGTTTATGACAAGTCGCTTGCTCAACACATTCAACGTCAAATCAATAACGGATGAGCCACTACGTAAGCTGTGCGAAGATTCCCATAAGATTGTGTGCGTGTGTGTGTGCGCGCGCGCGCGCGCGAGCGAGTGCGTGCGTGCGTGTTTGTGTGCACATTTATGTGTAACTCATATAACCATAAATAAGTCCATTCCTTCTTGTAAATTTAACACTCGTTCACCACGTAAAGTGTCTCCCGTCTTTAATGGAATCCGACAACACATTACCCTCTCCATAACACGCAACCACGGAACGCTGTTCCTAGTCATACAACCCAGACCCCATCCTTACACTGCGTTCTTTTACAATCCATCTCAATATACTCAAAAGAATCCACAACCTGCGTTTTCCAATTAATAATGGAGCATTCACTCGCTGATCATAAGGCTTTATTTACAGATACTTTCGGCAGCTCGACGGGCGAATGTTACGAAGAACCTCCCACAAACAGTATTTATTTTCGACATCTCCTCTTCTATTATAAAACGGGAAAGCAAATATTTGAGAAGGCGGATACACTTCTTCCACTGCCAAAAAGGCAAGGGGCCAAATTGTAATATGCACGTGATTGTATGACCAGCGAAGCACGTGAGAGCAGTTAACCAGAACTCAATCTTTATTTTATTTATGTATATACGTACGTATTTACAACCACATTACGCAACGGTCTCTAAAGAAAGACGTGGGATGAATTACAAAAATAGCGGCACCGGAAATACGCAATAAACAAATGAGTACACGCACAGCACATTCATCCAGAACATCGGCTGCCTTATATTATCGTTGGATGACGTCATGATCAGAAACAGACTAGCGACGAAGATTTTGCAGTGCGTAGCATGAGTCGATTCTGTCATCACAGTAATGACGTAACCGGATCCTGTTAAAATAATCTAGTGGCAAGGTTGATCATTAATGGTCGGCTACGTCACTCATGTGTACCTGAACTCGTGCGCATTGCTTCATCACCATCAATGCCCAAGTCAGCAAATGGACACCTATCACAACGCAGTTTAAATTCATGCTGTTCCGTCATACAAGTGAAGATCGGTCTACTTGTTAGCCTACTGTTAACGACGAAATACTGATTAATTCGGCGATCCAAATTTTGGTACAAGACACGCATAAATGACACATGCAAGTGAGGAATGTAATGCATTACACATCGAGGAGCTCTTGATCTGAACTATTCGTATAGTATTTGCTGGGTGAGTCAAATCAAGATCTTCAGAACCCCGACATTTAAATGTGTTAATGAAAACAAGAACTGCTTTCAAAATTTTGGTGTTGATACTTCTTGGGGACAGTGCATTACAACTAGCTATAACTGACTCAGAATCCTGTCCAGTGGTATCAGCAAAGTTAAATCCGAGCCGGGATGAAATTAAAGTTTTGTAAAACAATAAGTAAATGTTGTAAAAAGTAATTCCCGTGTGGTGGCATTGTGCAAGAATAGCCCAAACGTAGGCCATGCGTATCGTAAGAGGCGTCTAAAATGGATACACAGTGGACGGGGGTATAGTTGGACCACCCTGTCTCCGGGGGGGGGGCATAAATACAAAGGCCTGATCCACCAGTCTGTGTTTGGGCGTGAGGCTCACACCCTCACCCTGTAAATCAGCTGTTTTCAAGGAATCCCAAGAGGCGCAAGCCGGGCGGAATGAGTAGACGACGAAGCCGGAATAAAAACCTGTGTATTGGAACCTGGAATATACTTACGTTATACAGAACTGGTACGTAGTACCTTAAAGAATTTGATTAACACTGAAGAATATAATCCAAATAGATGTCACTTATTACTTTATTATGCTTATGTTAGGCTCAACATGTTTCGGGCACCATTATGCCCATCATCAGGAGCTCACGACGATAGCGTTGGTTACCACATAGGCCGACTGGTTCTCGAGTTAATTGCAGGCAGGATGGATGAGTGTCCGGACACTCATCCATCATGCCTGCACTTAACCTCCAACAGCAGCAACTCGAGAACCAGACGGCCTATGTGGTAACCAAACTCTATCGTCGTGAGCTCCTGATGATGGGTATAATGGTGCCCGAAACATGTTGAGCTTAACATAAGCATAATAAAGTAATAAGTGGCATATAGTTGGATTTTATTCTTCAGTTATCAAGATGATGCACGGTCCAATGCACATCAAATTTGATTAACACTGTTCAAGAATACAAACCTGACGTACTAACATTACAGGAAATAAGATGGTTAGGCCGAAATATTACAGCTGCCATAATAAAAACCATCAATTTGGAAAGGAATTTTTAGTTAATAAGAGCATGAGATATCTGGTGATGAACTTTCAGCCCATTAGTACGAGACTGTGTAAGAACAGAAGGGTAAGATATTGAAACAATAGTCTACAGCGCGCATACGCCAACAGAAGAAAACGACACATACGAAGAGGATTTCTATAATTTACTGGAAAATGAATATGATAGATGCCCTAGGCATGATATTATTAATACTGGGTGACTTTAATCCTAAAAAAAGGGCAAGAAGAAAAATAAAACCTACAATAGATATGTTCAATTTACACAAAGAGAGTAACGATAATGGAATAAGACTGATCAGTGCAGCCTCAGTGGGTATGATAATAGGAGGTACAAACTTTCTACATGAAAAGCTACGTAAGTTTACTTGGAGATCACCAGATGGAAACACAACAAACCAAACTGATCACGTCCTTGTAGACGCTCAACACCGCATAGCGTAAAGACGTACGGATCCGCACAGGACCTAACACTGACTCTGACCATTTCCTAACTATAGCTAGAATACACAAAATATTGCAGATACCAGAAAGAAAATTAACTGAAATGTTATGACATTGATAAACTAAAAGATCCAGAAAAGGTACGTAAATATAGAAGCAGCTTGAAAGTACAGGTGGGATGTAAACAGACAACTGAAATAGATAATGGAAATTGGACATCATTTAAGCACATAAAAACAAAGTCAGTTGATGAGGTGATTAAGGAGGAAGGTGGAAGACAGAGAAATGATTCGTTCGATCAAGAATGTAAATAAGTAAGGCAGAGAAAGAATGCAGCATATAACGGGATGATTTAGAACATTGTACTAGAAAACCTGTTGGAAAAATATGAAGAATTGAGGAGACAAAGATAAAAGGGTACATAAAATGAAAAAGAAACTATTTCACGAAGAAATAATGAAGGAAAAATGAGAACTTAACTCGCTGAATGAAACAAGGTGTTACAATTTAATTAACAACATGAGAAAATAATTCAAGCCAAGGTCGCATGTATAAAAATGAATGGAGAATTAGTAAATAATAAACATGATATTTAGGAAGATGGAGCCAACATTTTCAAGAACAGTTTGAAATAAAAATGATTGCTAATAATGAAGATGTAACCCTAAAAATAAATCAGAAGAAGAAGAAGAGAGAACGGAATGATTAAACAGCCCTACGACAGATGAAGTAGAAATGGCAATTGATAAATTACGAAATAATAGAGCGGCTGGACCAGACAACATACAGACTGCATTTATTAGATTCGATAAACCCACACTCCTTAATGCACAACGTAAGGTCATACGTAAAGTATGTAGAACAGAAAAAATCCCAGAGGTAAGGGAAGAAGGCATAATTTGTCCAGTACACAAAAAAGGCGACCTAATAGAATGTCGAAATTGCAGAGTCAACACGTTACTAAATACTCCATATGAGGTATTCTCAAACACACTGTAAAACAGTCTGGTGTCATATGCAAAAAAAAAATCATTGGCAATTGTCAGTGTGGGTTTAAAGAAGGCAAATCCACAACAGATCAAATACATGCATTCAGACAAACACTTGAAAACGCCAGAGAACACAAAATTAGTACCTACCATCTATTCGTGGATTCTGAAGCAGCATACGACTCTGCAAACGGAGATCAGCTGTTAATTGCTATAGTAGAATTTAAAATTCCCCCCCCCCCCCAAAAAAAATAATAACTGACCTAACTACAGAAACCTTAAATAATTTAAGGTGTAGAGTCAAATTGTACAATGATTTGTCGGAACAATTCACCACCTGACACAGGCGGACGCAATGGCATGCCAACTGTTGAAAACTGCATTAGAGAATGTCAACAGAGATTCTGCAGTAGAAAACAGGGGCACAATATACTTTGAGTCAACACAAATTCTAGCATATGCAGGCGATATAGATATTATTTAAACATCCGAAAGAGCTGTTAAAGAGGCATTTATCAACACAGATAATGAATCACAAAAAATGGGCCTAGAATAAATGAGACCACCACAAATTTCATGGATGTAACCATGATTCCGACGAATACAAAGCGTCTCAAAGCTGGTAACAACACAATTGAGAAAATATCTTAATTTAAATATCTAGGCATTCTTATTACCAGTAACATACTGAATACTGAAATTCATCATAGATTGCAGTTAACCAATAGATGCTATCTTAAACTTAGAAAACATCTAAACTCTCACTACACCAGAATCAACATTATACTTAAACGATATAAAACATCAGTAAGACATGTCATGATATACGAATGAGAAACTTGGGCAATTAGTAAAAGTGGTAAAAACAAGATTAATGCATTTGAAAGAAAAGGACTGGGGAGTATATATCGCCCAATCAAGGTAAATGGACAATGCCGAATTAGGTACAGTCAAGAACACCTGGAAAGCCAAGGCAGCGAAGAGAATGCAGTGCAGAAGCGTCGTTGGGGCGGTCAAGGCTGGAAACAGGCTCTAGCACCATTATTATTATTATTATTATTATTATTATTATTATTATTATTATGTGAAAGCTAAAGGTAAAGGTAATGGTAAAGTTTTCCTTTTGCACGCCATGACGGCGTATACAGGAGCCGTTGTATAGTTCCATTCATTAACCTGGGCACTGGATAGAGGTGAGTAATTAACTGCACGCCCCACCGTTTCGCCCTAGGGGCAAGAATCGCGGTAACTATCGAATAGGAAGCTGGGGAATGTGGGCCCCAGAGTCGGTCTGGACGTTTTTAAAAAAGAGGAAAATCTCTTGCCTATACAGGGATTCCAACCTCGGACTGTCCAGCCCGTAGCCTAGTCACTATGCCGACGTGTAAATGTTAAACATGATGTAAACATTACGTATAGTAGCAGACTACACCGCTGATACTGTTTACGTATTCTCAAACAATTTAGTACCTTACGACTTGGCAATATCTTGACCAGGCAATACATGTAATTTAGCTCGAAAATTGGTTCCATTACCGCACGATCACTTCCTTTTGCAAACAAAAGCTAAACGATCGGTGATGTTAGCGAATCAATTACTACTGCCTATTGTCTTTAACTTCAGGGCATAGCAAGAACAGCTGATGTAGAGTTAACAATAATAATTATTGATGTTTAGCTATGCAATAAATGATAAGCAATTACTTATCAATCTGACACTGAATGAGAAATCATACTTTTGTAAATACTGTTTAGACTAAACCAACGCGCTTCTGCATAACGGCACTTTTTACACAATTCAAAATTTTGTGCCTCTTGTTAATGTTCTCATATCTCGTACTATGTGAACGTATACCGATATATCTACCAGCGCACAAACTGCATGTTGTAAGCTTTATAGTAACCCTGACTTGCAGCTGCCCATATAATTTTATCTACGATTACATACAGAAAAAATGTGCTGGTTAAAGATATTCTTGTTTTCTCCACAGTGTTCCAACCTGCTCTGAGGCCTGCCAAACTTCTTATTCAATGACTATAGGAGCTCTTCCCAGGTTTAATGCGGCCGGGGTGTGAAACTGACCACTCACATCCACCTACTGTCAAGGATACGAATGACTGGAGCTATACATCCATTGCCCCATATGCCTTCATGACGTAGACATGGACATAATCCCTCTTCCTTCCGCGCCAACGTACCTGAAGCTGTGAAGCAGTGAATCTGTGCGGAGAACTCGATCGCGGAAGATACGTTGATATTTTCAAAAGACAACTGCAATTATATCATGACAGCCACCGACCCTGTGTAGAAGAGTAGGAGGTCATGTGTCTTATTTCCACCTTCAACCCCTAAAATGTCCGGGATAAAGTGGAAGAAAACACGTAACAAATTGAATTTATGCACCAAAATATATTAAATGAATGGTCCGGCATTTGTGTCAGAAGTGTATCAGTAGTGAGTAAATCCGGAAATAAACAATGTAATTATGGAATGGTGATGGGCCTACTCAGCAACTTACACAAATGTATAAATATAAATGGTACAGAGTACTCACGTCTCCTGGGATGTAACGCTGTGTCGTTGGGTCAGTGGGTCCCGACGTTTCGCAGGCAGCACCCTCCGAAGTGTCGGGAACCATTCTCCCATCGTCCCTGCTTCACATGCCAGAAGGCTTCAATCCTAAGCAATACCGTTGTGAAAACCTCAAATTCCGTGTAAATGACACTACCAGTTACGAACGTTTAGTTTGTTTCGAGAAGTTAATGATACAGTTTTTAATCACAGATATAACTGTGACTTTCAACATTCAACATTCTAGATTTAATTAACGATACTTGCTGTGGGTTAACTCAACAGTCTACTTTGTATAAGCACGATTATCCGGCTAACCTTCAGAACACGACAAGAGAAATATGCACGTGCTTGCTTCGACAGGTAGCAGCAATCATGGTTTCACTTTTATTTATTTCCGTTTTTATTACAGTTAGGGTTTCACTATGGTATACATTACACATCACCACGTATTTATTTTGTGAGATGTTAGATTTTACACTAGCCCTGCTGAAGATTCGAGTTTTCCGGATGTTACGCCGAAATTATTAGTGTCTCTGTTACATTTCTGTCATACAATGACGAAATAAACCAATCAATTGCTGCTGCACGTTCGTACAAGCAATCATATGTGCATCTACTACGACAACTCGACTGTGCTAAATACACCCCATCACGCTCTCGCAACTGTAGACCACCTTGGCGATTAGATGCCGGAGTAAATTCTTTAACCCAGAACTTACAAATTACGAAATATAAACAGACGAAATAAACGTAACAATCATGGCCGTTTGAAATAAATTAGGCTTACCATTCGAACGTAGTGATGAACATAAAGAACACTGGATTAGTAGAAGAATTAAAAATACCTCACACAATAAGAGACCACTTGCCAAAATGGCGAAACCCTCTGGGTGCAACCCGAGCCAAAGAACACGAATCACAGTATATGAAACACAAGAAAATATCAGTACTCTCGTACTGCAAACTAATGAGGATATTAAACTATCAAAGTATGAAAAAGTTTGCAGTAAGCATACATGTCTACCAAACGCCGTATGCAGCACAGTTTCGTCATTCTGCATTAAAAAAAAGAGAATGTTTGCCAAAGATTTCTTCGTTTCGTTTAAAACTGTCAATAAGCTGAAACTAAATATTGGTAACGTTACTCAAGCGCTGATTCTCCCTGCCAGCCATTCGCCCGACGAATTTCACGAATTACTTTGTGAGTAACTTGGTACTCGAACCGTGATGCAGTGAAATGAACGTCGTGTTTATCATTTGTATTCTTAAGCCAGTATATTAAAACTGTTTAATAATTAGCTATCCTCTTTCATTTTATTTGCTTTATAACCTCAACCGGTTTCTGTAAAAACAGGTTGGTAAACTGGGCTACCAAGGTCACGAAGAAGGGAACACCGTGTACCTGGAATAACAGCTGTTCAGATTTAACATGATGCCTGACTGCCGTGTGTCAACATCGTAGCTCTAACAATTTTAGAACTTTAATAACAAATATGGAATTAGGTGTGACATGATTCCATGCCACTGACCCACAATGCATCAATTGATAGTGATATTAGCAACTTCTGGCAGACTGTATCAGCATGAAAAAAACATATGGCAGTTGTCTGCATGAACATAGTCCAATTCTTCCTCCTGCTAATAAAGGAAGGTAGAATAGACAAGAAGCTAAATAAAATATATGCAGGTATTGAGATATGGTTCATAGGAACTAGGGTAGTAATAATGAAATATTAACACAGGTCTGTTGTCAAAGGGGTGCAAGTGTGTGCTATGCACCCACTAGGAATTTGCAAAATAGCAAAGATGTTTTGTGTAGTGTTACAGAGCTCATTACATAATTAAAGTGTTGATCTTGTGGTCCTAACAAAGGCACATTTTATACTTACGAATACATACATATACATAGTATATGTATAATAGAGCATTATGTGCATATATAAACATATGTACATGTCCACCCCTGCATTTGTGGTCTGGCTACAAGTCAGCATTAGCACATATGTCACATATAATATCAGATGGTATATAATTTAAAGCTTTCATGGCGATTAAATTCTATAAAATATTCTCGGGATAGTAGCCATGTCACGCAGTTAAATGGTCAGTAAACTAATGTTTCAATGAACATCTCTGTCCTCATCATCAGTACCTCTGAAGTCCAATGATTTTTAGAGGAAAGCCCCAGAAATACAAAAGTTATTCAAGTGCAAACTTCTAAATTACTAACATAAAGGTAAAGCAGTCCCATTACAGACCTGGACAGGCCCAGACGGTTCCAGGAAGTTAAGGTTCCCAGATTTCGTGACAACGGCACAGGATGGTGGTAAGATTGTCAGCCTTATGCACCGGCCGCTTTTACCCCCAGGAAGTTCTCCTGGTACTCATTTCTGTTCAAGGCTGAGTCGACCCCAGGGCCATAGTGCAATCGGAAGGATTTTACATCAATGAAAAATCCACTGACACCAGCTGGGATCGAGCCAGCGACCTTCTGATTTGTAGCACAGCACCTTAACCACTGTGCTACTGCTGTCCCCAAATTACTAACGTGGTTAATACATACTTGTTTTTCTAGTCTTGACAACAGTTCAGTACTGCCATTGGTTTACGAAAATCACCTAAGCTCCACTATACATCTTTCTCTGGTATACTAACAGACCAACCAAACTACTGTGGCAATGCCAAAAACTAAGTTTCTGCTGTGCTTTGCTTAGTATCACATTCCACACAATACACTTTTGTCTGCTCCAGTCATGAAATCAGGAAACTCTGATGTTAGACAAGCAGAACAGTGGAATTGTCACCTGGAAACTTATGGTTACCATTTTACTTACATGTGTTTCATGTAGATGGGAATAGAATTTACTGCTTCTTTGACATCTTCATATCCAACATTCCAAAATTAATCCAAAAGATATGTGTGCGAAATTCAAGTCCACGTTACTGAATCTTGAACTTCACCAGTTCTCTTATCTTTCTAGCATGCTTCGTGTGTTTATTAATGTTGAGGCTATGGATTTGTCCCTTATTTTCTACTTCTTAGTGCTCTGCAGGATCTATGGCCCATATCACATCATCCTTTGCTTCTGAACCAAATTAAGGTACTGAAGGAATTATGGTTAATATGTATGAGAAACTTTTACAAGTTTTAAGATTTACACAGCAGTGTACTACACAATTCCCATCTTCTTGGATGTGATGCTGCATCTTTGGATGAATACTTCCCAGTGTCACAAAGGAATGTAATGCCATCATTCTCAAGGGTTAAGTGGACCACCTCACCAAAAACATAACAACATATCCTAGAAGACTGGAATCGTCAAATCTTTAATTTATTGGATTTCGCTTTGCACAGAAATATGTACCATCCAGAAATTAATCTTCACAATTGAACTGTGACACTTAGGATAATATTGTGTCTTTTAGCACATAAAGTGCCTGAAGAAATGCTGGCAATTAGTGCAGAACTTTGACACTTAACACAAACAGGGACAGAGGATGTCAAAAAAATACTCCAATTACTGCTATGTGCACTCAAACTCATCTGCACATATGCTGCCAAGGCATTCAGAGTTCTTGGACAGAGACTGAGAGCATGACAAATAGAACTGGAGTACACTTTCTCTTTGACAAAACCCCCAAAATAGAAGTCTGCATGTGTGAGAGAGGGAGATAATGGTGGCCACATCTTGTGTAATCCAATAGTTATGGCATGTTTCATCCAACAAATGTCTCACAATTACAGATTAGTTACACAGAGTATCATCCTCCTGGAAGATGACTGTTAATGTAGCTCCATCACTTGAGGATGTATGAAGAGCTTCAGTATGTCTGGATATTGTAAGGAGCTTGGTGTATGCCCTCCTGTGCATTAGCCCACACCACAAACTCAGTGTTTTTGCTGTTTTGCACACATCTCTAAAATTAACCAGGATTCTCTGACCCACAAATCCACAGGTTCGATTACTAACATGTCAAGAGAGGAAGAATGTTCCTTCAGCTGAGAACAATACATGCAGCCCAGGACTTGTGTGACAGAATTTTTGCACTGGTGATCAGCTGGCTGTAGATCCTGGAAAATTTGAACATTTTTTGCACACAAAGAAATTATTCTTCACGGAACTTACGTAGTGCATTGTGGGGTATTTGCTCTCTTGATGCTCTTCTGAAATATTTTCTTGGGTTATGTAAAGTGCCTCTTGAATCTGCACCACCCAACAGTGATCATATGTGCTGTGCATGGCTGTTCAACACGTTAATGGTTTCCAGTAACTTCTACACCTGTTTTTATTGAGTTTACAGAAAGCTAATATTTGTTGCACATGCAGCAGTAATTACTGTACACGGTAAAAATTGGCTTTGTCTCTGCAAGGCAGTAAATATATTGTGATTTTCTTTATGGTATCATCATTTTCTATCCTATGCTGCAGCACAGTCTAAACTCTGAAACAGATGAAAACTGAATGTATTAATGTAACTTCCTTTGAATGATTCTATAGAACAAAGCAAATTGCACTGTCCCAATGTGTCATAATCATTGTTATTACATATTTCAATGTGTCAATAATTTGGCAAAATCACTGTTATAAAATTCAGCTGAAACATAGGTACTAAGTAACCAAGCATCATTACTACCAGGATGAAGAAAGTACCAGAGATGGCATGTTGGTCAGACAAATGCTGGAAGTGAAATAGAATATTCTACTATGAGAGGGAGTTCTAACAAAAATAAATAAATAAATGTAAAGCAAGACTACAATGTTGTAATTCTTTAATTTTTAAAACATCATTTCAGAGGGGGGGGGGGGGGGGGGAGAAGAAGAAATTATGAACACAGTTTGAAAGTCAAATTCATTATGTAACATAAAATGCAAACCTTTTTTAAACATATCACAACGTACTAAAAATTATGAATTAATATATTACCATATGCGTTTACTATCTGTTAAATGAACACTGAGATTTTGTTTCTAATAACACTTCAAGAGAAGTAGCTTTCAGCCCCAGTAGACAGCAGAATTTACAACAAAGGTTATTAATAAACAGACAAAATAAGTCTGTCTATACAAAGTTTGAAATAAAACTGATTTGTAGTTCACAAGGGAATACAGTGGCATTTATAAGATTCAAATTTTTAGAAAGAAGGTTACACAGAATTACAGCAACTACAAACCTACTTTTACTCCAAAGACTTAAACACATGTAACATGAACAAGAAGGTGATATTCACTATTTCAAACTTACTCTCACTCTCAGTACCCATGGAAATTTGTTACCCTAGATCTACCTACACCTTGTGAAGCTAAGAAGAACATCTCATCAAAATTTAATCCATTTCCTCTGTTAAATAAATAGCTGACATAGAAGGATTAACAATTAATTATCTGTTACATTTGGCAAGATTTCACACTTTTTTTCATCCTTTGTGGTTTCTATGGCAATGTTTTCTGGTAGAACAAATTCTGCATTGGTTTTGACTTTCACATCTACACCTGGAAAGCTTGTATCCACATCTGTTTGTGTGCCACGCTCTTCACAGATAAATGCTACTGTGTCTGTCTGTGTACCTTGATTTTCAGATGCAGGTTTGGCAGACAGTTCATGTAATTGTTGCTCCAGTGATCTGAAATCAGAAAGTAATCAGCAGTGCTTGCAATGGATTACACATTTTTGTTGTACGATAATACTTGACTAGCAACAGATTTATAAAGTGATTTACTTTGAATTGTGAATAATAATGTTTTGAAAATACTCTTCACAATGCCTAAGAATTTTTACATAGATATCACATTGTAAGTACACTGAACACAAAGCAGACTGACTGAACAAACTGTGGGGAGGTGATGCCTGTATATTTGCATGTTCATCTCCAGAACTACTAACTGGATTCTGATAAAATGTGATATCAGAAGTCTACACATACTGGTACTCAGATGATGATGCCTTTTCTAGTATCTCATCACCCTGAGTCTCACCCTGCACCTGTTCTCATGCACAAGACTCAGGTAACTCAATCATTGCAGTGTAATTACTAAATCTGGTGTAAAGGAAATTCCACCATAAAAATTTACGTAAAGTTATAAGGTTCAGGTTTCGAATACCCTCTTCATTTCTCCTCACATAAATGTGATCAGAAGTCTGTAAAAAGATTTTGCTTGGAAAATCTCCAGGAAAAATTCAACTTCAGAGATTAGAAGGTAAATGAGAGGATAATACTAAAACTGATTTCAGGGAAGTGGGACATGAGGGTGCTGACTGAATCCAAATATCAGAAGAAGGAGTATCATGGAGGGTTCCTTGGAACACAGTAGTGGCCCTTAAATCTGTAAAGAGTGTGGGAATTGCCTTAACAATCACATTTCAAGAAAAAGCCTGTGCTGTGGGCTTAGTTAGTTAGTTAGTTAGTTTGGTTAGTTAGTTAGTTTGGTTAGTTGGTTGGTTGGTTGGTTGGTTGTTTGTTTGGTTGGTTGGTTGGTTAGTTGGTTGGTTAGTTGGTTGGTTGGTTGGTTGGTTGGTTAGTCAGTCAGCCAATCAGTTAGTTAGTTAGTTATGTGTGGTTAGCATGTTGACTATTCAGAACAACCAGAAGATTTTACTTGACTTTAAACTCATTAGATAGTAAATTAAAAGAGTCAAAGTTTAAACAAACCTGATAGTTTCATGAGCTTCACACAGGCTCTTGTCCAAAGCGCTGTTTGATGACTGCAGCACAGAAACATGTTCTAATTCTTCCTGCAGCTTCTCTCTTACTTCCTGCTCCAGTTTATGGGAAGTGTTTTGTGCTTGGAGAGCTTTCTGCAAGGCATCATTAAGTTGTGTGCTGCCTTTGGACTCAGCAGCAACAAATTCTTTGATCTCCTGCAAATACTTGAAGGTCTGAAATGGAAAACCATCTTAAGGTTGAATATTACACATGATGAGAGAAGTTTCCATTGAATGGACCCTGAATTACAAGAAATCTCTCTTTACCAGAAAAATTTTCTGGTCTCAAACACAGGGAATGAAAATTACCACAGATGTAAAATTACCATAAACAAAAGTCAGCTAAAAAATGGAAATTTTGAAAATGTTAATTTTAGGCACATTCATAAAATTGCAGAAAGTGACTAATTGCTTTGTCGTGTCCTTCTGTCCGTCTGTGTGACTATCTATTTGTAGCAAACAACCCAGCTCGCACTAGATGGATTTTCATGAAATTTAATATTTGAGTGTTTTTTGAAAATATGTCAGGAAAATTTAAGTTTCATTAAAATCTGACAAGAATAACAGATACTTTACATGAAGATGAACATACATTTATGATCGTACCTCACTGAATTCTTCTTAGAATGAGAAAGGTTCAGACAAACGTTGCCGTGAAAATCAAATCCCACGTTTTATGTTCCATAACTTTTTCGAAAAGTTGTGTCATTTATGAGATTATACAGAATAATACTGTAGAGCCAGGCAGGCTAAAAATGTCAAAATACAGTGCATGCACATTGCATGCTGGATAACTAAGGCTACAGACACACACACTCAGATTATGTAATACTTATTGCTTTGTCATGGCAACAATGGTCATGCAACAACTTAATATTACAAATTTTGACGTTTTGTTGACTGTGCATCTCAGTATATTTATCTCAGTATTTAACCAACTTGATGCACAAAATTTTTGTTTTACAATAAGTTTTATTTCATGCCTCTACATGTTTCGATCACATGTGCTTATCATCAGGAGGTCAAAATTGCATTACACAGCCTCTGGTATCATCACACCTATAGGTGTGATGATACCAGAGGCT
>Ga0123354_10009146_pt1 | contig 15136 bp, 14 predicted proteins | sample TergutLab28metaG_2_FD_97872 | JGI IMG/M metagenome (GOLD analysis project Ga0123354, IMG submission 97872) | Labiotermes labralis P4 segment gut microbial communities from Petit-Saut dam, French Guiana - Lab288 P4 | ecosystem: Host-associated > Arthropoda: Insects > Digestive system > Gut ...
GACACACACACACACACACACACACACACACACACACACACACACATGAAGAAGCTAATATTCGCGTTTCGCAATATTTCGAACGCGTCTAAATGCCAGCCAGTTAATGCTGTATAGTGAAATAATCGCGGTGTGTTCTGAAATAAATATAAAACACACTACATTCGGTGGGCAGAATGTACATTATTTGAATGTCTAAACCTGTTGAAGCATCAAGTAACCAGTAGGCTTTAAAATGTTAACAAGTTTTATAGAAACGTGTGGATTTGCACCTATCTTTAATTGAGCCGTGACTGCTTGCTGTTGGTTTTACTTCAGGCCTGTGCATTCATACAGTTATGAAACACGCCGCAAGCTGTTATCTACACAGAGGCACGGTGTGGCGAAACAAGTGATTTCATTCCCACTTTAGAACAAGTTATCAGCCATCAGGTTATTTGCTTGGACTGTAGAACTGCCAATCACATAGCTTTAGTATACGTTTCATAAACTTTCTCGTTTACTGGTCATCGGGAAAAGAGATCCTAGCCAGTTTTTTCAAGAGCATACAGTGGCCTATTCAGGACGTTTAAGAATTGCAACATTTATGAGACATAGGTACAACTGTGTATAATGACTAGGCTCTGGGTTGGACTACCGGGACATTGGGATTCGATTCCTGACCGGTTCATAGGTCCAGACCGGCTTCAGGACCCACGAAGCCGAGTTTGATGTATCGGAGACTCCTGAAGTAAAACGACCGGTTCTTGAAGCGTAAGAATGATTGGAGCTGCATACCATTCCGCCATACTTCACGTCGTTGTGCGTACTTCAGTATAGGAACAACTTGAAGTTGTACTTTAGCACCGTGTATAAAGAGATGAAATAAAGGTTCCAGAAATGCACTTAAGATTGCCAGGACCTTAATGCAGTTCACGCGCCGTATTTTCTGCATATGCGCAATGCAGATATTTATGTGGGAAGGTGTAGAGAGCTCGAGTTGATTGTTAGATTTTAAGTAATCGTTATTTAATTTGCTCTGTGCGCGTTGTACGTGATAGTTAATATGAAGATCTGCGTGACTTTTACATCCTAATAAGTGTGGACTGAATTGGTCTGTTGCTGAAAGAAAAGACGGCTAATGCTGGCGGCAGTTAACGTCTTAAGCCTCGCAGTGGGTGTTTCAGATGCTGATATATTGTATTACATTTTAATAATTAAGACGGAGTGTGGACATGTAGGCTTACTTACTGTGCGTCCGTGTTGTCTGGGCATAGCGAGTGATCGAGCAGATTTTTTTAAATCGTAACCGCAATTTAAGCAAAGTACGAGTAGTTCCACCGTTTGTTTCGTAAAATAAAGGTTTCTTTGTACCCAATGTTTTGAAATTGTTTTTAATTTTTCAGGGCTTTTTTAAAGGTTAGAGTAGTACTTACACCTTCGTGGTAAACTTGATCCGAAATAACTGCATTCATTCTGGAATATCCTTTTGTGTTTGTAAGTACCGTGTAATAACTTTAATGTACGGACACATTAATAGCATGAATATAAGTCGAAGTATCATTGCCAGCTGCCAAGAGGGAGGTTCGTTGCTTCTAAGTGTTCGATTTGAAATTACGGCAGAGATGAAAAGGCATAAGCTGTCTGTTCCAAAGACAGTAGACGCCGTTAAACGAGCATACATGTGGGTTTCATTATAATTTTGTAATTATTCTGAATGAAGGCATCACGATGTGCTTGTTATTCAGTTGTTCTGAATGAAGGCATCACGATGTGCTTGTAATTCAATTTTCTGAATGAAGGCATCACGATGTGCTTGCAATTTAAGTGGGCGAAGCATCTGGTAACGGAAAATGTTGTAACGGCCTGAAGATGACTAACTTTTAGTCGAAACATTTAGCCTTGCTTAAAAATAAAAAAGATTGTGCTGACGTATACTGTGTAACGTTAATAATTTTGTAAGCTCAAAGAACACAGACATATAGTAAGTAGTTCTTAAATGTAAGATGATATGGGGTTGTAGTTGTTGTAGTTTTATAAATGTAACAGAAGTAGCAACGATGTGGTAAGGTCACGGTTAAACTAAAAATTTAAGCGGAACATATGAAGTCAAATAAGACTATGGTGGATGAATTTTCTGCATTTAAGGTTACTGCATAAGAACGAAGTGGACAGACTTGGAATTTTTGTAAATGATATGAATAAAACAACACAAAGAAGGAAACAGTATTACAGAGTATGGGGAGGAAGATATGAGGACAACAAGAAATGGAGGAATGTTTTAATATTGGTAAATCATGCTGGTAGATTAAGGATTTGGTCATTAATTAGCAAGGTTCATAAAAGTAGATACAAAGGCTGTGTAGTACGAAAACCTGATGTTGGGGCGCGCAGTTGTCTGTACAGTTTGAGCCATAAATATGAATTATTACCAGCTGCCAAGAATGTGTTTTTCTAACATTGAGACATTCAGAAGAGTTCGCATATTATTTACATATTTTAGTCTGAAGTCGTGGTGACACGTACAAGATTGGATTGGTAACGTGGTATTAAGCTTGATGAATTTATTACGAGGAGAGTTTCAAAATTTGTTACATTATTACAGTAAAAAGTATTGGATTTGTAGTTTTCTCGTAACAATCTGAATGTGTTGTTATGAAGTTTTTTTCCGCCTTCTTACTGCATATTTTCATCTTTTTGTTTGAATAATCTCTTGTGCTCCGTGTAGGAAAGGGGGGCAAAATAACATTTTAAGGTCTGGGATCTATAAGCAGTGTCTCTGTGTAGTGTTATGCATTATTCCCCCCTTGTCGGAATTCGGAATTATTCCAGGAAACACAGATATTGGGTAGGACTCCTTCGTCTGGTATCGGCCCATCGTCGGTTGATCATCGCTCGTGCTTCTTGTTATCGCCTGGGTACGGGTGACGTACCTGTGCTTGTCGTTTCTTTCGGCAGGCAGTAGAGAGAACCTGAGGAAAGGAGGAGGTAACTTTGTCCACTAATCAGAGTTTATATGAAGAAACTGGTAGTGCTTTAACCGGTTAAGATAATGATGGGTTTCATAGCACTCGAGGGTGTGGGCACAAGAGCCCGACGCAGAAGCCTGTCATGAGCCAGTTTGTCCAGTCTAGTCACATTATCACACTGTACTTAAGGTAAATCTTAATCATAATAGTCTTCAAAATGTCAACGCCAAGGTTTCCCATATGGTGTCTGTGGGTCAGTTTTGTGGGGGTTTCTGAGGTCCCCCATGCGTATATATTTTCCGGCCATCTTACAGTCCTTCAATTGGCGATCGGAATTACATATATTTAATAAAGGCTGCAAATCACGAAGTTTCTCAGGCGATTGTAAATTAGTACCCTTGTGAAATGGCAGTAAATTTGGTCCGCCTAAAATAGGGTAGGGAAAAACAGTTGAGTCCGGTAAGTGTTTCATTGTAACATACGGTTCAGTGTGGACCGGTCGGATTGCATTAGTGAATACGAATATATGAGGGTGAGAAGTGAGAAGTGAGAACGGCTCATTCATATAACAATGACAGCTATCATATGCGTTGAGTTAGAAGGGACCGGTGCATTTGCTGTTGTCGATGTCGGAGAGTGCAGAAACGAAAACGCTTGATAATCCATGCGTCTGTTGTCGAGGTTCTCTGCCATAAGTTTAGGTTACGTTACGTTACGTTATGTTTGCTACCATTTACATCAGTTTACGTTCCCGGTTGTGTACACGTAGTTTTCTCCGTCCGCCTGGAGAACAGACAATGGGTCCCAACGACCACTGCTTCCTTGAAAACCGTTCTCAGTTCATTAATCATAGTCTTGTCACTCGACGCCACATAACTAGTGAAGCAACTTGAAGTAATCCAAGAAGCAGAGACATAAACGGCGCCACATTTATTTATTGTATGTATAGTCACTCTCACCACTCTGTTGCTATGGAGAGGCGCTAAGACCATGACGGCCGTGCTCTTGAATGGCAGATTTCAAAAGGGGCGTAACTGCCGTTGGTGTCTGCTTACTTGCACCCGTTTTGTTATTAGCTGCTGCATTTGGAGCTAGACTTGAAAGAGGCCATGAAACGACTTCTAGATAATACATATAATGAAGACGTGATGCGAGGCTCTGCTGGGTGTCTTCAGGGCTGTTAATTAAGCTCCATAGAAAGCATGATCTTATGAGGATGTGGGTTCGTCGCGTGTACCGAGTGACCTACAGAGGGGAACGTAAGGTACCGAGCTGCGACAACTAGACTAGCCCAAATCCATTCGTCGCATTGAGGTCAAAATTCCACACATTTGTCGGCGGCGTGCAGAAATTTACGGTCGTATCGCCCAGTGCTACAGGGGCATTACTAAAGGGAATTGTGTTCGTGAGATTAGAGGTTCTCATGACAGGGTCAGTGACGGTGATCGCTGGCGGGGATGTGACTCTGTAGTTTGGGGAGCTGTTCCCAACGTTTCGAAGGATCGTAGAGCTTTCACCTTCAGAGTCGAGCTGGTCAAGCATTTCTTTCTTAATCGGCCCTGCATGAAGGCAGTACGATGCCCCGTAATGTCAGGAACACTCGCCCAGTTCCACAGCGTCACATCCCAGAAAACTTAAATCTTAAGCTGTTTAAAGGGTCTTGAAGGCAACACAAATTCTGTGATATTGCACTGTGAAATTAATTGGAATTCGAATTTGAGGGTTGTTAGACCGTGCATCTTCCTCGTGAAATAATGTGGAATGCCAACTTGATGCACCAAGGTAATTTTATTGATGTATTCTTAGCTCTACATGTTTCGGGCGCTGTCTTGAGAGCCGCTGTGCAGCGGCTTTCAAGACCACCATCCATCCACAAACTCGGTGCAGAAAACCATATGCTGCAACTCAACATCTAGTGCTCCTGATGATGGGCGTATGCGCCCGAAACATGTAGAGCTGAGAATAAATCAATGAAATTACCTTGGTGCTTCAAGTTGGCATTTCACATTATTTCATGGAATTCGAATGTTCTCTAAATTTAAATGTCATGTAACGGAACAACTTCTTGATCTGAGCACACTTCTGTTTTGCTCTTACACTGCCGTAGCTTTGTGCATCTCCGACAAAGTGAATTCAAAATCCTAAGAACTGCACCTAGGTAGATTAAACGCACGATGGTTATTATGAAGTGTATCGTCTGTTTATTATTGGCCGAGGAAGGGCACGGTTTCCGCCCCCCCCCCTCCAACTTTTAATTATTCTGTCCTGCTGCTTTCACAGTCCTATCTTCTTCATGGGTTGCTTATAAACGCCGCGTTTGTCGTGTCTTTATTGTGTTCCAGTTTGTGACAGATGAATTTGGTTTCACCGTTTGAGTTTCTCTGGTGTTTTTTTTTGTGCACAATCTCATTATACAAAGCTCCTACCTCAGAGAAGAGTGTGCTTCCATGAGCACTCCCAGTCAATGAAAGTTGTATAGTGAAATAATGGCTGTTTATTGTAACAATACGGGATAAATAAAAACACCGTGTGGACAAAATGCAGAACCCTTATTCTTTACACATGGCGTTACAATTGTACAGTGACTACTATGCTGTGTAGTATTCTTCCATCTACACCCAGATCTCTCAGGTGATCACTTATTTTCGGGTTTTATGACTAAAGTTTGCGTGAATTTTTGGTCACATGCGTTACACATGTACATTCCGACCTATTCCCAACTGATCACATGAATATTGTCTTGTGGATGATACGTATCATGAAGTTTATCAGTGGGCATTCTATCGGGGGACGAGAGTACAAGTTTTATTCACTTTTAAAAACAGGTAAAAATACAGTCTTGTACACTTCAGTATTTACGTTTTTAGACGGAAAATCGAAAGACAAAATATCTCGAATCGAATGACAGCAAGCGCTCCCCCGTATTTGTTTTACTCTTGAATTTCTTCGTAAATGTTCGAAAGTATTAATGTGTGAACATGGTTAAGTCCAAGTTGGTTGCGTAATAGGAAAGAAAACCTCACTATATATGAAAGTAAAAGCCAGGTAATGTTAGCTTACTGGGTCTCTGTTTTGTGCTGTAGCATGTTACAGTGTAACGCCTACGTGGTCTGCTGGTGTACATAGAAGTTTCGTAACATGTGGCAACACGAGTGGTGACGTAATTGCTCATGTTTATTGTCCGTACACTCCCTTTTAAAAGTAGAACGCGCAGTTGATTTTTATCGAAACCTTCACTATTCGCAGTCAGTGTATACATGTTTCGTCCCTCTCCACCCTCTACTTGACCATGCAGACAACGAAAATCGCTGTTCGTTGTTTTCCTTTGCGCATAATTTAATTAGGGGTTCCCGTCGACTGTATGCCCTTTTGTTTTAAATCTGAGACTCGTTTCACGCCTGAGAACTAAGTAATCGTAAGTTCAACCGTAACCGACGGCTGAATCTGGAACTGGATTGCTGGAATTGACAGGTGGTTTGTCATCGTAACCTTTAGTGGTCATATTTTGCTGGTTTTGCTACGTGGCCGCACCCGTAATACCGTCATGTCGCGGTATCGGTTCTCTTCAATACTCTCCTCTCCCGTTCCATATTCAGAGTGATTAGACTTTTTATCGCTGTTAACAAATCACCCGGTTCCCTCTCAGTAAAAACTGGTTGACTTTAAGGACAAGGTAATTTCTGTAGGTAAAGTGATCCCGTTACGGGCCCGGTATGGCCCAGAGGGTGGGTAGAGGCATAGCTCTACTCTTCCATGGCCGCGGCACTAGAAGGAGTGAGTGGTTAGCAGCACGCCCCGACCGCACTTTACCCCCGGGAAAGACCCGGTACCCATTTTATAGGAGGCTGGGTGGGCTCCAGGGCCGGTCTGGACGGGCGGAAAATCTCGTCCCCACCGGGATTCGATCCCGAACCGTCCATCCCGTAGTCAGTCGCTATACCGACTGAGCTACCCGGCCCACGTAATTTCTGTAGAGTCGGTAATAATTCAGTTGCAACACGGGAAATCCATCTCACAGTGGAAAGTCCCATCGGAGCATATTTTTTCGTGAGGTCCAATTCAAATTTGGGCGGTTGATATGTAGACTGCCATGACAGTAGGCTGTGTTACACAGAAGTTCCACATTAAGGCTTCAGTCTTTCTACCGCCTCAGTGTTTATTACAGTCATTAATGAGGAGCTAGCTTATAAGAGAATATGAAAGCGGCATTAATAAATCTGTGGATATACATGATAGATACAGGTATAGGTTGAGATAAAGTTAAATGCAAGTGGTTTAATAAGGTAACAAGATATGTATTTAATATTGAATGGGCCACCACCGTGACAGCCCGAGGTTAATCGAAGTAGCCCCAGGCAAAGAAGGATGAACGTAATAATAATAATAATTAGAAACGTGTTTATGTGTACCTGAAAATGGAATTCACGTTCTTCGATTGTGGCTAAAATTCAAATTACTGGCAGTTACCGTTATATTATTATTATTATTATTATTATGTTAGGCACGGAACCAAGCAAATGTACTATATTTCGTACAGAAGGGTAACAAGCATGCTGGAATGGTGAACGCATGACTTTACAGTCCCTCAAATGAAAAGCTAGGCCACTATGTTATATTAGGCCAAAACCACTTCTTCCACATCCTTTCCAGTACATTATTTAGTAATCATGCCGTTGGGCAGTGCATGGCCTGAGCTACTGACAACGTCGTGACGTAGTGTATGGACTGTAAATAAATAACACCGCAGTGCATCAGCAGCTTCTATGGTCGTCTGTGTAGGCTGTGTGAAACGGATACTTCATACTGGAGCGAATATATTTTCCATTTGTAATAAGATGTGTACCTCATTGGGCTAAATGTTCTTGTATTGCAGAAACAATGTGCTCTTTCAGGCATATCTCTAGACTTGCTGTTTCAAAGCCAGCATTTACAGATTTTTTATCCTGTTTCTTCGAATGTACACCGCAGCAGCTTTAAGTTTCAAAAAAAAAATTGTAGGTCGTAATGACTCCAATTCATGTAATATGTGAAATTTTGGTACGATGAACGGTTATGGAAAAAAAGTTTATAAAGTGTTATTTTACTTGACGTTAGATTGAGTTTGTTGTTTTGTTACGAAACAAATTAGATTTTGCCGACAGTGTTGGCGTATACCAAATTTCACTGAAATCCCTTCTCAAGTTTCGGGGATACAACGTTCGCAGATAGACGACAAACGTCGTCCACTTTTTCGTTTAGATATATGTTTTGTTCAAAGAACACTTACAAATCGCCACACCTTTCTTCCATATATGATACACTCTCAAAGTAGGCGCTGGGCTAACAAGTACTTTTTTTCCGAAGGTTGGAGCCATTAAGTCCGACATCGGATGTTAGATACGCCCTCTAACAAGAAAAAAGGCTAACGGAACCTGCCTGGGAGTCCGATTTGTAGGTTTGTCACGAATCATTAGACTTCCTAATTCACAGGTAACTGCTGCTAGGGATGTCCTGTACTGACAGGCAGTGGTGTGCTGTTCGCAGTCAGTGCAGCCACCTGCCACAGAAATATGAGAGATTTTTTGTGTCTGTTGAGGAGCCAGTTAGCAACTCTCCGATATTCTTGAGTGCGTAGTTTGTTCAGCTGGCAACGAAACTTAGTGCATCTTGAAAACCGGAAGGTTCAACGCCTTCGTCTTACTTGTCTGTCATTCGTTTGAATGTTTTTCACCGAACGTCATGGTTGAGTGCTTAGCCCTCCCGTTTCGTGTGCTGGAGGTCCCAGGTTTGAATTTGGCCCGCCTGCCTTTGGGATTTTCGTGGTTCGTGTCAGTCGCGCCAGGCGTATGCCACGGTAGTACCACAGAATTTCACGTTCGCTTCCGGACAAATCGTTTTTATTCTACTGTTCTCCAGTCTTCCCTAGCGGTCGAATGACTGTGTGTAGTCTGAGCTATTGACTGCACCGTTTCATAAGGCATGAGTAAATAAAATAGGAAAGAAATTTGATTTGAATATCTACAGTTTCGTGTCTTTGTTGTAGTAAGCTCTGCAACAACAATGTTTTTCGCAGCCTTGCATGGGACATCGAGGCCAGCGAGCAAAAAAAAAAAAGTGGCTCATTTGGAAAAAATAAACACATGTTAATCGGAGCACACCTCTACGTTATCGTTGGTGTATTGATAATCACAAATTTCTGAAGTGACAGTTTTTTCTGTAAGGTACTGTGTGTGTGAGTATTTGGGATTCCATGCAGATGTCTTATAATTTGTACCCGTGTTCAAACCTCGAGCAGGCTTAATTATGTATAGTGTGCTAAATAAACTTCGAACACAACACAGGTTTATTTTAATTCAGGTGTCGCCTCTACTTGTATGCTACATGTTTCGGCCCTTTCTCAGGCCATAAGCAGGCATGTCAGTACAAAAATCTTATAAAGGAAGATATAATGAATGGCTTCCATAAAGATTGATGTATATGTGTGCATTGTGGAAAGTGTCTTCGGCACTCAACCTTAATGTCTGTCGGTCGCCCTACACCCAACCTCTTGCGGCCTTAGAACCACATGCTGGAAATCATCGCCACACAGAAACAGTAGACGACAGTACAGGGCGTGCTAGTTGTATGTAACATGTTTCGTGTTACAGCTGCTACAATTTAAGGCCCACATGTTCAATTACGATTGCCCATGAGACTCTTTAAGAACGTACATCCTGCTAATACATTGTCATTAAACGCATGCATCATGAGTAGACGTCAATTAAAGGCATTCGAAAGGCTGGTGTCATGCACGTGATCGGATCCCAGACCCAACGAAGAGGTTTGTGGGGAATCGCCTATGGAAGATAACACAATTTTAGTTGCACCTTAATTACAGATGGAAGATGACGCGTAGCAGCGTTTTTTCCGTTTCAGAGTACTCGCACCCTGTCTGAAAGGCGGATTGACGTGACGCCTGAATTGCTTTATTATTTAGCTACGTTGCAATATTTATAAAACTCCTAATGACCGGGTTTCGCTGTGTACTTCTGTAACATAATGCTTGCTTTCTGAGTGTTGCGCGAAAACCGAACGATCGTCTTTATAATGGAGGAGTCGTCTCAGATTGAAAGTAGTTGATTTGCATGCGTCCCGCTTCGCACTTCTGTATATTGAATTCGTTGTTCTGCCAACAGCTGATGTAAACATTGATGGTAATTGAATGCACCTGGTAACCCCGTTGCTGAACTGATAGTTAACGAGCAGAACATGACATGTAATCGTCTGATTTAGGGCCAGCAGAACAAGGAAGGTGATGAGTAGTACAAACATGTATGAGCGTTGTACATAAATTATTAGCTGTAGACTGACTGTACATTCGTGGAGTTCCCCCGCGGGGTTGCTGCGTGTCTTACTGAACTCTGAAGAACAGATGCTGCAAACCTGGGCAGAATGTCGTAACTCAGAGAGGGACTAAGAGCCGCATGCGGAAAGCAGTGCGTACTAATCCGAAATTCACGTAGTGTAGTCGGAAATAAAGAGGGTGGGGTAAGCAAAACGCGTATTGCACTTAGGGAATTTATAGATTTTCATACGAACAAGGGACAGTCGAACTCCAGACATAGGCGTAGTTATCCCTCCTCCTCGCCCATTCTGCCATTTTTAAATGGCTGTTTTAATGACAGGAAATCTGAAATAAACTTTTCTTAGAATCCCGTGTAAGGAAACTTAGCCAGACGTATCCGACATCCATCCTTGTCTTCTTTGGCGACAGCCCCTGGAATGGTGTCTCCATGATGACGTGGAAACGATCGTCCAGTCAGTCCATGCAGGCCCACCCTCCCAACTGTCAGTGGAATAACAAACGATTACTGAGATTGTGTTGTTCGGGTAATAGTGGGGATATGCTTGATTGATTGAAGAAGGAAAGAACGGTCCCTTTGACAGCTTCATTTCCAAAGGCTGCCATTTTCACAGAGCAGCCCGGACTTAATGGCGCACACCGCACATATTCACGGTGACAGTGCAAATGCGTCAGTGGAATTAACGAACAGACAGGCGGTGGCATTTTGTTTCAAGTTCAGTGCCAGAAGTTTATATAACTTTATTTATTCGACCATTAGTAAGATGTGGAAGTAAAGTTCGCGCTGTCGACGTATAGGAGTACACACATCCCACGCTTTTTCGCGGGGGTTAGTTTCCAACAACCCCCACGAAAAGCGAAACTACCAATAATTGATCGTCTCCCAACAGACAAGTGTTTCAGGATTGTCTTAGTGTGATGGGAGCTGCTTCTTGTTGCCCTTCATCTCCTTGAACATCATTTGGTTGGGATCGAAGACCTGTCCGAGGTGTCAAAACATTTTGATACTCCCAACCATTGAAGGTTCCGAGTAATGTATTTTATTCCTGGGGCGACCACGCGAATTTGCGAAACCACGAAGTACGAACCCGCAATGAGTGTATACTCGTATATTGATTTTTATATTGCTTAACGGTGGTACTTTAACTACGGGGCTTGAACTTGGCGTTGAAGAACATTAGGCGAGGTTAATAAATATTACGTATGTAGATATTCCTGAGGAAACTGTCACGGTATAGTTTATGGTGTTACACGATATTATCGTGCACTGTGTCTCCATAAATCTCATGGGTTCCACTCTAAAGCGTTAGTCCTAAATCAGTCTGCTGGGTATGTGTATAGTGTGTAGGGGCGTAGGGGTGAATCTCTACTAGTTCTGTGCATAGGAAGACGACCATTGCCCTAGGAAAACACTTTGCGGTTCTCGTTGGGCGGGGCCTCCACGTGGGCCCCACTGCCATGATATCTCAGTAAAGGTACACATTACGGAGTGTGGAGTGTGTGCCTGGAATGAATACCAGCTTAAAATTACCATCTGTCCATATTGCATTTACTTTATTTAGAAACGTGAAGGTAAACCGAGGAGTAAGTACCATGAAAATTGATCTTGAAGTAATGGTGCGTATGTGAGGGGATGGACTGTATTCAGCTCGTGCAAAATAAGGGTACAGGGGCGGGGTTTTCTGAATGTGATATTGAAAGTAAAGGCAGGAAATGTCTTGACAAATTTAGCGACTGTCTCCATTCAGTGGAGTTAATGTGCGACCGCAAATTGTACTGTTGTCATGCTGTTCGGTCTCACAACAGCTCTTTGTGTCCTTCGTTTCCAATATCACGTCACTCTTCCGTGGCGGTCATCGCCACCGCAACAGCCTCCAAAGGTAGTCTGTTTTTGCAGGCTTATTAAAAATCCGTCAGTTGAAGATTTAGTTGGGGATGAAGACGCATGATATTCACATAAGCTTTTCTGTCCTTAAAAATGAGGAAATTAGGCGTACAGTAGGGTTGGGGTTAGGTTCGAGAGCTGCGTAGAACCAAGTGGACGCGTGGTGTGAAAAACTCGACAGTGGGTTCATTTCTGGTTTGACAGCAACATTTGCTGTGACTTGGTTTTTCCATTCCATGGCGTCTGAGCGTAATTAGAGGAACATAAAGTGACACATTGCATGTATAAGCTATTTTTAATCTGAAATTAGGATGGCTTTGCTGCAAACTGTTGGCAACGTTACGATGCTGGAATGTTGGTGGTGTGGATAATTGCCTCTTTGTAGCACGACAATTTCCATCTAAATTGCTGAGGGAATTCTAATTTTTACTGTGATAGTAAATTTAATTTTCGTTCTGGTGGCTCAGGGCGGGGGCAGGTGGTGGGCGCTTGTGAATGCGGAAATGAATCTTCGGGTTCCATGAAATGCGGGGAGCTTCTCGAATAGCTGAGGATGTTTTAGCTTCTTAGGAAGAACTGTGCTCCCTGGAGTTAGTTAGATGGCGGGTTATTTTCTGTCCCTGTGTCTAAGTTCTTTCTTCTCTCTCTTCCTACCCCTTCCCCGACCCTTCGAATATCGTTGTTTCTTTTAACCTCACACCTACTCCGTCAGTTTGTTGGAGTGAATGTTGGGTGAGGATTTTAATTGGCTTACGACAAGATCCAATGTGCGCTTGTTAATGGCAAGAATGAACCATTGTGTCTTAGTTTTAAAACAGGGTGAATGATTGTGAAGCGATGACAGAAATTTCCATTCTGTAGACATATATCTACAACTGACGTTTCCGGCAAGGAACATGTAAAGTTCTCTACAGTGAAGGAATATCTTCGAAAAACCTACTGCTTCTCTCATTGTTACGATTTCTTAAAATGTAAAATAAGAAATAATTACGAGGTCACTCCAGTTACTGGTGAACGATTCTAGCTAAGTGTGTGGCGAGTAACACACCCGTTGATTTTCAGATTTAAGCGTTTCCCAACAGAAACGGGACCAATAAACAGATGTCATGCGAGAAGCATACATACCACAAAGTTTGGTCTCATGCGAGGGACGTGATCTGGTTGTTGAACTGTACACTTCATTACGGCGGAAGGATGTTAGAAGCGAGGTTTCACGTTCCATTCTCCAGGATTAAGGTGACGTATTGCAGGCTGGTAGGTGCGTACCTGCCATGAAAGCAGCAGGGACGCCTTACAGCGCGCCGTCGTATTCCAGAGACCACAGCAGAAATGTTTGTTTCCTATTTAGGCCAACTTTAACCTATCAATAGCACCGCTGGTGTTGAATTTAGTTCTCCTAAAGATGCCGTTGGCATATGACAGATCCTTACTGTACCATATAGGCGATATTCTGTTAGAGACTTGGAACCAGGTTTCTCCCGAGTACAGGTCCGAGACGTTATGGCTACACCGCTGTGCCCGGTGAGACGATGAAGTAAATTAAAACTGATGATTGTAATTCTGGAGATTCTAACGGCGGTGAATATAAAGATTGCAGTGTAATGGATTGTGATACCATGTAGTTTTGGTAAATGTGTTCCAGTGTTTCGGAAGAACCTGCTGACAGTCTGTAATCTTAGTTATTGTTACTCCGAGTGGCCATAATAATACTGTAAGTGTATAATAATCTATAACCTGGTGTTGGCAGTTATTCGGAAAAATGCTTCGGAGACTCAGCAAAGTGTAGAATGAAGTGTATAATCCGTAATTCTCAAGTAATGGAGTTTTCATCAATAAACTGTGTAGAAATTTCCGGTTTACGTTACTCTGTGTGTCTAACATTATGGTATTTGCGTAGGAATGGTTTGTTGTGTTTACAACGCGCACAGGGGAAGCAGTATGGGCGCGAATAAAAATAGAATTCCAGTAGCTGGCATGTTAAAATGGCGTGGCCCCTGCTGTCATGGTGCATGCAGTCATTGCGGTTCCCCCCTGTTCTTTCGTCAGCGTCTTGTCAAATTCACATCCTGAGGGGACGACAGGCCTTCAACCTCGAGAATCTTTTCTTGTGCTGTGGTAGGAACGTGGTTCTGATCGAAAAGCCAGCTATTAATGGTTTTATTCGGATAGGGCCCAGCATACGGGAAGATCACAGTTGCTCAGAGCATTTGGACCTCAGGAGAAAGTAGCAAGAAGATCTAGAAAATGACGTAATGATCTTTTTAATTTGTGATGTTTACCAGGAATTACGGCGAGCGGGGTGTGCGGGGCACATAACACGAAAGATAAATGTGGAAACCTGACAGCAAGTGACAACTTGGGAGATGGAAGTGTCAGGTGGGAGAGTAATATTAGGCAATCTTTCTTCTTGGACATCTGGACATGGGACCGATAGGTTGTCCCGAAACGTCGGTACGGATTTACCACTCTACGCTGTGTAATATCCCAGAAGAGCACGGATCTGATCTTTTAGAAATTTGGAGTCGATTGGATTTAGCTGGCTCAGGTTAGGGTCCAGTTGCGGGATTTTACGAAGACGGTAAAGAAACTTTGGATTTCATAAAAGGGAGGGTGAATTTGTTGACCAGTTGAGCGAATGCCAAATGCTCAAGAATCTCTTTGCTCCGTGACTTCAGTATGCAGTTGCCAGATGCTTCTTGTTTGGAAAGGCTCATTATATGAAGTTCGGCCGTCCAAATTCAGCGACGTGCCACGAAGCGAATGCGTGATTGTATTACTTGGAAATTGTCTTTTACTGTAAGGTTCATCCCTTAAAATTTAGCAACGTATCACTGACGAGGGAGGGCGTGATATGTTGTTATTGGTGTTCAGCTGTAACCCCCTTTTCTTCTTCCTCCTCCCCCCCCCCCCCCCCTCGAACACCCCCCTATTTCCCCGCGCCGCTTTCATCCCCTACCCACCCCATATTATAACCTATGTCCC
>Ga0123354_10009147_pt1 | contig 15136 bp, 7 predicted proteins | sample TergutLab28metaG_2_FD_97872 | JGI IMG/M metagenome (GOLD analysis project Ga0123354, IMG submission 97872) | Labiotermes labralis P4 segment gut microbial communities from Petit-Saut dam, French Guiana - Lab288 P4 | ecosystem: Host-associated > Arthropoda: Insects > Digestive system > Gut ...
AGCGGGTTGGGTCCATCATTCATGAAGATTTGGACATGCGGAAGCTCTCCGTGAAGTGGATCCCGAAATGCCTGAACGCAGATCAAAAACGTCAACGATGCCAGTCGTCTGAGCAAATTTTGGAATTTTTTTTGGCGCGATCCAAATGATTTCCTGTCGCGATCTGTGACCATGGACGAAACCTGGTTATATCACTATGACCCGGAGACAAAGCAACAATGAATGGATTGGCGGCATAGCGGCTCACCCCGCCCCAAAAAAATTCCGAGTGCAAAAATCCGCTGGAAAATTTCTGGCCTCGATTTTTTGGGATCAAGACAGCATCCACCTCATTGATTAGCTTCCAAAGAGCCAAACTATCAACGCGGAGTATTGCTCATCTCTGCTGGTGCAATTGAAGGACATTTAGTAGAAAAACGCCGGCCGCGGGAAGGTCACAAATGTGTCTTGTTCTTGCACGACAATGCCGTGGCTCACCGGGCACTTACAACCCAGAAAAAACTGGCCTACCTGGGCTTCCAGTGTCTTGATCACCCACCCTATTCTCCAGATCTGGCCCCGTCAGACTATCGCCTGTTTCCTGGACTGAAAAAACAATTGAAAGTTCGCCATTTTTCGTCCGACGCGGATGTCATTGCTGCCGCGGACACCTGGTTGGACGGACAACCTTCCGAATTTTTCTTGACTGGCTTACAAAAGTTAGAGCAACGGACTAAGAAGTGTATTGAGCTTCGTGGGGAGTTTGTTGAATAAATCCCGAGTTTGGTCGCTGTAGCTTGTTTCCTTCCTGGTCGGGCTAAGGACTTATCAGCCCCCCTTGTATTTAACATTTGTTGTAGGAAATTACAGTAAAATTACTCAGTTTTCCGTGTATTCTAGTCTTCTGACTTCATAATTAGGTATAAATATTGCTTAAATTTCAAAATACGAGAAATCAGCTGTAAATAAAAAGTATCTTTTGCGTGAGGAGTTAAATGGAAACATGTTGTTGTGAATACGGAATTTAAATTTGGATTCCTTAAATGTGGAATATTTCTTGCTTGTGTGAACAATTATTATTTTCTGAAGAAGTGCCTTGTAGTTGGATGTTTGGTTAGTCAATCAGTTAGGACGTACAATCAGACGGTTTGAGAAATTCTGCATATAATAGTAACCTTACAGTATAAGTGACCTATGACGCTCTGAAAGTTTATTTTTTCACTCTCCCTCGCCACTGATCACAATTCACTTGTGAACTTCACCAATCAATCCTAGTAAGTCATCAAATCTTTGAACAAGGCTGTACGTTATTACTTACAGCGAAAACCCACACGTTGTTAAACAGCGCAATTATATAAGGGGGTAAAGGTGAAGAACCTGTTTCGGAATGTAAGCTGTTCATGTCCTGCAGTAGTAATTTATAGAAGGAACAACGGTTCTGTATCTTGAAAATTTATTGCACTGCAAACTTGGATATGCAGCTCAGATCTATTAATCATGCGGGGACTGCTAGCTGCAATTACAACTTGCATACTATATGACTCTTCTTATCAGTTTTGTAATGCTGTAAGCTCGTGAGTGTACGGTTATCCCTGTAGTCTGATATAGATATGTGTGGCAGAATATTGGTTGCTGAAACTCGGTGCATGCTGGCCGAATGATGCCAAATTCTGCTGTTACGTATGCACAGGAATTGCAGCTTGTAGTTCGTGGTCTGCAAATTTGAGAGATTAAGATCATCTCCCTTATTATGTGATATCTTTTATTTATTTATTTATTTATTCGTTTATTCCAATGGATTAGCTTGGTTGATCTATTTGTGTTAGTGGTCCTAGAACCGATTGTATAAATAAACATCTACTCACACTTCGCTATCTAAAACGAAGGTAAATTAGTTGTAGTTCTGCCATACTCTCTTTACCTGTCGTTATGTGTGTGACAGTCAGTATTAGCTGGGGATAACATCAGACGGCTGTAGTTGTGGAAGTTTCTTGAATTTGCATTGCTGTGTATACATGTATCTTTGCCAAAATAAGTTCCTCCAGATAGCAATACGTCGTATTGCATATTGCTATTCTATTATGTTTAGTATCTGTCTTCCCAGAACTTTTCAGGTTATTGAAGTTAAGTGTTTTAGAAGAATTTTTTTTTAACTTTCAGTTGAAATTTCAAAGAGTTTTTTCTGCTTCAAGTAAAAATTCACGTAGGGAGCTAAGATTATGAGGACAAAATTAAGAGAATTTAACAGGGAGTTGTAACCATCTTTTAACTTGTGGAGATGCTGGTGGTGATGATGATGATAATGGTGATGAGAACATTTAAGCAACGGCAAAGCAACAGCAGAACAAACAACAACAAAAAAAACAAGAGAAACAACAACAACAAACATAGTGCCAACAGCAGCAATAACAACATCAGCAACAACAAACACAATAACTTAGAAACAACAATAACAAATAAATTTGCAGTAAGTTACAAGATGACAGTAACTACAGGGAACGCTTGCATTTAATTAGTATCTGAACAACTGGCATTATTTGGTCTGCTGTTCCAAAGCTCACTTTCTTCTTACTTAGCCTATTTGTTAATTTATGTATCGTGTATTTTACTCTGAAGCAGTAACAGACATGCTATAGAAAGTACTGGGTCTAAAAGAGAAGTAATTAAATGAGAATGGGCGAATTTATAATATGTTATTTAACGATGCCATATCAGTTTCAACGGATACTTAGCATCGAATGACATAATAAGATGACTGTTTTCAACAGATTTGTAAAGGCTTGGAGGGAAGCGGTCGTGAGCTATTTCAAGGAAGACCTACCATTTTATTTTCATTGTTATACCGTGCATGTTGTCGAGTTACTCAATTATTACACCAACCACTGCACATATATAAAATTTATAAAATTTACACATTAAAATATTAAAAACGCTCCTACATGTTTCTGTCCTAAGACCATCCTCAGGGAGCTACATCTTCCTTGCTAAAGTCACACTAGAAATTGTCATTACACAACACGGCATGCTGCCACAATAGCCAACTGGTACAACGAAATTAATATGTGACAATTTCTAGTGTGACTTTAGCAAGGAAGATATAGCTCCCTGAGGATGGTCTTAGGACAGAAACATGTAGGAGCGTTTTTAATGTTTCAATGTGTAAATTTTATAAATGTTATATATGTGCAGTGGTTGGTGTAATAATTGAGTAACCTACCATTTTAGTTTTGTTACTTATATTTAATTGGAATTTTCCATTATCACAAACACACCAACAGTCTGTAACCATTGTCAACGTTTTATCTTATTTATATTTTCTCGTGGAGGGACATATAAGAACCAATAAGGTATTCAGGGCAATAGGCCCTAGGTGCCTCAGCTTAGGGTCGAGTCAGGCGCCCATTGAAATCAGACCAAACTTTTCACCGCTTCTGCTAGCACGTTCCGTGTAATGAGATATAGAATAGTTATTACAAAGAAAAGGTTTTGAAAGGGATTTGCGGATGGTTCCAATCGGAAGACCAGAGCAGAGACGAAAAAATCGTTTTAGAAGTTACAGAATCCTAGAGTAGTATGAGTGTGTAAAAGAACTGGACTGAAGTGGTGCAGGTTTGGATCCGTTGAGAGCTTGGTGTCAGCAGCGTTGAACCTACACATTCTATTCCTAAGTTGGTAGCGCCTACATGCTAACTATCTGACTGCTAACCACGAAAGTGTCAGAGAGGTGAACGTGAAGTGAAACAAGACATTTCACCCAGTAAAACTGTGGTATGTCTTTCGTATCGCTTTTTTTATTCTGATTGTTCGTTTTCATCCTCATGAAACTTAATGGGACAGAAAAGATCCTTAGGGTTCTCCCATGGCTGCGCGCGGAGCGTAACACAGGAGTTAATGACCATAAACTCTACACGCTGTAATTTAGAGGTCGTCACTCATCAATCACAAGTCATTATAACATTCAAATATTATTCGGTTTTAAAATTAATTTAAAGAGAAATCTTGTCCGTTTCAGCAAGTATTGCTGAGGTATTTCTTCTTCTTCTTCTTCTTCTCCTACTTTTTTTTTTGTGAACAACTTGAGCTAATTCAATGCCGTGCCAGAGAGAAAAACTTGCATGAATGTGTTGATATTTCCGCCTCGTTTTGATCTCAGCGTCACACGCCCAGCACTAAGTAACTTGTTAAACGTGTAACCTACACGTAGTAACTTTTTAAAAGGTCTACATCAAGTTTCACAACAGGTTTTTTTCAACACATAGTCTTTCATATACTAAAACTCGTACATAATTTCCTTGACAGGGCTGCAGTTCCTTGCAGACTGTATGTGAATGCAACGTCTGGCGTTTCTTTTTTCAAAGAAGGGACTCGTGCCCTTCTTATCCATTATGTGACGAGTGTAGCTGTTCTTAGGAGAAAGGCAGATTTTGGAATTTGACTCCCATGCTTGTTGCCAGTCCACTGAGGATCTTATCTTTCCCCTTCTTGTCTAGAAATATGAAGATTAAAACATAAAAATTCCTCTTATTTTATCTGTTTTTATTATTTTACGATTTATTCTCTTGTTTTATGCGAAGAACGTAGATTGAGAATGTTTAAGAACGAGACGCAAGGAACGTGCTTGAAGCTAATAGAGAGGAAATGACAGCAAGCAGAAGAAACCTATGTATGTGGAAATTAATAAACTGTACCTTTTACCAAAACTGTAGTCAGAAGACCTGAAGGAAAGAGATTACTTGGGAGGCCTAGGTGTAGATTGGAGATTTATGTTATAATGATCCGTAAAGAAACAGGACGGAAGGGTATTAACTGCAATCATCTTTTTTTAGTGGCGCGGTAGTTAATATTCGAATGTCATAACTCATTTAAATTGATCGTTGCTCTATAAAAATACATTTTAAAAGTTTCCCTTCAATAAATCAACAATCAAAAACACGTGTACGTTCACAAGTAATCGGGCAATAGACCTAAACCTACTAATGGATATTGCGTTAGATTTACAGAATCCATCGTTCTGAATAATAGCCACAACTCCTTTAACTCTTATTTCGTGTGTTTGGAATATCCTTGGTTTTTCTGAGACTCAATAATGAAGACTCCTTATACGGGATAACGTAGTTGGTATAGCAGCTCGCTACGGACTGGACGGTCCGGGGATCGAATCCCTGTGGGATCGAGTATTTTCGCACCTGTCCAGACCGGCCCTGGAGCCCACACAGCCTCCTGTAGAGTAGATACCGGGTCTTTCCCGGGGGTAAAGTGGCTTGGGCGTGGCGTTGACAACCCATCCACATCTAGCGCCGGGGCTAAAGAAAGAGTAGAGCTATACCTCTACTCCCCCTCTGGGCCTTCATGGCTTGTTGTAGGACAGAATAGAGTACCTTTACCTTTATCTTGCACGACACAGGACATTCATAACAATATTCAACAGGGGGCGTATCCTTACGGGTGGTCGGTATGAAATGAAACCAGCTGAGGGGAGTATCTGCATTCTCGTGAAAGCGGGTGTGCAGTGGAATTCTATGAAAGGAATAAAAAAGAAAAACAGAGACAATACAATATGAAAGTTCATGTGTAGCTGCCGGTACTGCTCGATTGCCAAGCTATTAGTTAGCTGAAAGGGCATTGGTTCAGCGACTACGTAGATCTAAATCTGCGCACTTCACGACAATGTTTCAACAACGCTGGGCCAAATCTATCGATCATATTGTATTTAATGGTGCAGGTGCTCTACAAAGAAACATTCACCTTTCTCTGGTCTTTGTCTTGAATGTTGGTGTCACTCTTTCCTACTCCCATTCTTAGCAGCATACCTGAATATCTTCCATTTGTGTTATTCTCTATGCTTTCTTTCTTTCTTTCTTTCTTTTCTTTTCTTTCTTTCTTTCTTTCTTTGTATGGAATATTTAACTTTGAATTGAATTTAGTCTGTCGAGGCAGGTATCTCTTAAACTAATCCAGATCGAACTCAAAGTGGCGGTGCAACATTTAGTCCCACTATATATGTGGGATAATTCCCTAATTCACATGGACGGACAAACTGGAATACCGCAAAACAGACAGGCGATCTTGGAACTTTATTTTTCAGAAAACTCATACAAAACGCTTGTCTTGTTCCGACGTTAGACCATATAACACTCAGCAAATTCATAAGAATCAACATTTGAAAGTTAAAGAGAAGGCTGAGTTCCACTGCTGTGAATGAACGGTCCCGACATGCTGTCGGAATCAGAAGGAGTAAGAAGTAACAAATAACAGCCGACATAAAATTCAGTTTCTGCATCACTGTCAACACAGAGCGACTTCATTACAAAGATAGGCCGGTTCAGGGAAATAATTGCGGCCTACTCTAAGAATCGTAAGCAAAACAGAAACACACTGTGTGGGCACAATGTAAGCTGCGTTAGTGTTAAAGTAAGTGGTATCCTTGTGATAACAATGGAGCTTTAAAGTGTCAAGCAGGTAAAACGTTCGCCCTAAAATAGGACATGAAGGCCCAGAGGGGGAGTAGAAGTATGGTTCTACTCTTTCTTTAACCTCGGCGTTAGATGGGGTGGGAGGTCAACGCCACACCCCAGCCGCTTTACCCCAGGGAAAGACACGATACCCATTGAATAGGAGACGGATTGGGCCCCAGGGCCGGTCAGGACGGGTGTGAAATATTTCGGGATCAGATCCCCGGACCGTCCAGCCCGTAGCGAATCGCTATACCGACTGCGCTATCTCGGCGCACGAAGTGTCAAGCAGCGGATGCATAAAGAACATGAAATTAATGCGGAACATCGCTACTCTTTGCGCGATTACGAAGGCTAAATCCCGTATGAAAATGAGTATCTTTGTGTATTGGAACATATCAGTAAGCCTTAATTAAAATAACGCAAAATTGGCACATAACTTCTATTCTTGATAGATTCTCAGCACTGATTAATACAGGTTGATTGCATGTCGTCTTTGAAATACAATTAATGAATTTTGTGCAGTTTGGTAAATGAAAAATGCCTTACAAACTGGAGGCTGACAGGCTTGTATTGAAGGACCTAATTAAGTTCGGCCGAATAATGAAGCTTAACTTTGGTGCTGGACTTCACTGCTACTTATTTTGAAGCAATTCGGATGTTTCGGTGCGCATTGCAGCCACCTTCTTCATTGAAAACCTTCAACATATTTAAGTCTAGTGCCATAAATTAATGGCCACACGTATATTGCTTTTAATTCCAGCGACCAACAACTCTGAAATGCGTCACATACAACGGAAATTTCTTCGAGTGCCATTTAGTGGAAAGAGTGTCAAACAGTTTCTGACCTCAGATGCTCAGTTCTTCAGGAACATAAGTTGCTTGTCCTTGCTTAAAAACAAGGGATTTATTTTCGCGATCGTGACTGTATATCCTCTGGCTTGTGCCTTAGCGTTGTCGACTCGTAATATTGGAATGGGTGGGGCTGGTTAGTGCTGACCAGAAGTGACCTACGCCATGAAACATTGCTGTATGACACATAAAAACATTCATACATAATCTCACAAAAGTGTCCTTTTTCCTTGTTATGGCACGGCCCTGGCCTGACTGAGATTTGTTATGCTGAACTGCCCATTATTTGAAAGGTAGGAAGTCTCTGTGGCCTGTAGGATGCTGGCCCTCGACATATGGTCTTCGGAGCCAAGCTGCTTTGCTGTTCAGCTGTCGCATTGCTTTATTCTTTATGTTGTACTTCTACTCATAAAATTCTCGGTACCTCTTTTTATTTGGACAACGCTGACGTAAACTAGGAAGTTTTAACCAACGGCAGTACTGTTAATACAAACTGTAGTACGCTTTAACAAGAAATATATACAGTTATAGACCCAATGTAAAACATAAAATCATTAAGACAAATAATATTTATATGAAATTAATGTTATAATCCTGTTGAAATTCGACGTAAAATGAGAAACGCGATTTTATCCCTCGGCGATCTCTGGGAATGCTATATTTTATCAGTGGGTTCCTTCTTGGGTGACTCAGCACCTATGGAGTCAGTTCATTCAATGCATTGCCTTACTTAAAACAGAAAAATAAAGGGAAATAACCAATCCACTACGTCGCTTAACTCAGACCTACTAAACCATGGTTTATACGACGAGAATTTAAAGCAAATGAAGATAAAATCTATATTTATAAATAAATAAACGCCATAGTAAAGTAAAGAACAATGAAACCTATGAAGATGAGAAAGTGCAAATAAAGATTATCTAGTCTGGTAGTGTTAACAAGGAGACCTAGAAAATGTACGTAGCGTGGCAAATTATTTATCAAATGCTCCCTTGTTTCCAGTACGTCGAAACATGCTTGACACATTAAATGCTTGCCTTTTCAATGGAAAATGGAGTTTAATGTATCGCATAATATGTGTGTTTCACACTAATACATTTAGAAACCATTGACAGTTTTCTTGTTATAAAGGCACCCACACAGCCACCTATTCAGTGGGTACCAGGGTTCTTTCCCGGCGGTAAATCAGTGAAGTTAACTCCTCACATCTCTATAGTGCCAAGGCTATGAATGGGTGAAGATATACTTCTACTCCTCATGTGTGCCTTCATGGTCCGGACAGGGAGAATTTTCTTATAGCATGAACATCGTGGCTTTTAAGCCTTCCAGACCACTATTTCAAACTTTCTGCTGGCTAAGAGGGGGCCCATCTAGCCCACAGAGCTGATACTTTGGAAATGGGACTTAGACGATATCAGTGCACCATATGTCTGCTCTTACTTTGCTGGAATCGGTAGTGAGTGTTGATGATTGTCATGACAAATCGTATCGAAGTCTGAATGATGGTATAGAATGATAACGTTGCTATAACGTGAAAGCTAAACAGCTCTGTTCCTTTAAGTTTGTCGACTGCACAATTAATCAAATTGCTGACCCAAATAATATGTTTAAATACAGGTACATAGACTTAATTTATTAACGTTATTTTGTAAGTGTTCGACAGTGTTTCATATTCTCTAATTTGCAATAGCTATAGATAAATATTTTTCCTTTGCAAATATACCGAAACCCGATCTCATTCTTTCCTTCTTTGTGATCCCCAAAGTACTCATTTCAGGCTGCATGTCACTTAAGACAGTTTATATTATGTTGAACTCATCAACTGAACAATATTTTCAGGCATCGAAAGTTTATACAGTATTATTCTTATTAAACTATCACAATTCTTTCGGGCGTTGAATTCTACAAGTTATGAAAAATGTTAGGGAGTAGCCTCCAATTTGTTTGATATTTTTTCCTGTTGGTCTTCACCCATCTGTAGAGTTAAATACCTCAGCCTCAGCCACAAATCTTTCAGGATAATTTCAGTTAAAAATAGACACAAAAGCATAAATGTCATTTCAGAACAAAATATAATGTACCCATGGGTCACAATCCCCAGAATTGCGGATATTAAATTACAGCGGCATACTTTGACATCACAAATACGTAGAAATGCCTATTTCTTTAAGAGAGTAAAAATATATTTAGAGATTATTTTGGTCCAGATTGAAACGTTATAAATACATTTCCGCAGAAATTCCGAGTACATGTTTTATTAATAAAAAATTACACTTTTGAGCCAGTTACAAGGACAACACCACAGAGCCCAAGTAGCATTCAGAAAAGGGATATTGCCACCAAATACAAAGGATGTGTCCATTGTTCTTGTGCTTCTTGGCTGTGTCATCTGATTACTGCTCTTTACTGTAGGGATGAGAATGTGAAGAATTCGGCCGTCTGTTGGCCCCATGTTGTGAATTGAACCACGCTGACCTCAGCGTTGAGTTAAGACAATGGTATTATCAAAGAGTTGCTATGAATGGTCTGTTGTCGTGCTTACAGGATGGAGTATGGTTGGCCGTTCCCGACTTGGTGGGCCCCTGCCGAGACCTGGATGCTGCTGACCTAAGCGGTAGCGTGGGCGAGGAGGAAGAGGACGACGAAGAAGAAGAAGAGGAGGAGGAGCAAGTACAGGACATGGGTCAGAGGTCATCCTCACTCCTAGCGTCGCGAACTCGTCCTAAAATCTCTCTTACGTGGGTGCTAAGAGGCGACCGACAGAACAGCTCTACCATTACTACAAACACCACCACCACCACAACCAGCACTACTGCTACCATTCCTACTTCAAATCCAACGCCTACCTACGAGTCGCCACCGACATCTGCGACAGTCAACACCGTAGAGACAACTACAAACAAATATAACGCTAAAATAAATAACAATATAGGTGTTAAAGTGAATAAGGAAAGTAACAACAGCAGTAGTAGCAACAACAACAACACCAACAATAAGTATGTCAGTGCGACAGCAAAAAGGACTTTATCGGAACCATCTTTGTTAATAGCTACAAGCGACAGTGGCAGAAGTGGAAGATCGAGTCGTGAGAAACATCGACATCGCCGCACTCGTACCCCAAGGCACAAGACTGAAAAACAGAGGCGACATTCTCGCTTTGGTTATGAAATTCAGGATGTGGATGCCTTTCTGACTAAGGTACGAATATTACTAAAAATCTGGAATAAGGTAAAAGTGTGTGTCGACGTCTGACAATAAACAGCCCACATTTAGCACCGTATACTTGAGTCGAACTTTATCATTTACGTATATAATACTAAATAATGTACGTCAGCACAACTACATTATTACACAAGGTAATTACATAGGCTACATATTTCGACTATTGATCAGTCATCTTCAGGCCTATTTTTGTCAACTGAGTCACAAGATGCTATGCACACATGGGATCCCATCGTGTTTACATCCATGGAATACATAAAATTAAATCATTTGTCTCAAAAGGTGTGACGTGCAAATTGTGTTTACATCAGCGGTATACATAAAATTGGATCACTTGTGATCCCATTTTATCTGAAGGATTATGTCAATGGAAATTGAATGGGAATTGAACCCGCGATTTTCTGGCTTATAGCACAGTGCCTCAACCAAAAGCGGCACCGTGTACCCCATATGCAGAACGTAAAAGGTAAAGCAATCCCTGTACAGGTCTGGACAGGCCCTGTGCTTTCCAGAAGATTGTGGCTCTCAGATTTCGAGACAATCGGCACATGAAGGCGGTAAGTTTGTCAGCCCTAAGCACCGGCCGCCTCTATCCCCTAGGAAATATTCCTGATACTCGTTTCTTTTAGAGGCTGAGTCGATCTCAGGTCTCTAGTGCTGCCGGAAAGATTATATCAATGAAAAATCCTAATGACACCATCGGGAATCGAACCTGCGACCTTCCGGCTTGTAGCGCAATGCCTATGCAGAATGTAGTAAAGTAAATAAAAAAGTGGGGAATTTAATTTTGAAGTAAGTCTAATACACTTACATGAAGAGCTGAAACTGAGAGATACTTACGCCATATCCGGGGACAAGATAATCACCTTCCTTGTTCCTACAACAAGATGCGCGGATTAGGTCTACATCTTACACCGAAAGCGTTCCTCAGATGTTAAAAATTTCCAACGCATACACGACAATAAATTTTTTCTTCTCACAAGCTTTTCGATATAATTAATATCAGAGTAAAAGATTTATGGAACTATGTAGTATCATCCATCTAGTTAACATTTTTCACTGTAAGGTTAATCAGATAAGCGTCTACAAAGATTTCAGCAGTTAGCCTGTATATCAACGGTGTCACAAATCTCGAAAAGGACAATGGCTCGCAGCACTGATTTATACGCGGCAATAACACTGGAAAGCGCAACAATTTGTGCGGTGACGGTTGTTCCACATCACGAAAAATATAAACGTTTAAGCACGCAATGGCTTTTTTTTGGGGGGGGGGGGTAAATTATATTGATAATAATGTATTATATACTATATCAAAGTCTTTTTTTAGGGCTGTTCGCAAAACTGCGAAAACCGACTATTAGCTTCGTCGTGTCTGTCCGTCCGCATGGAAAAACTCGGCTCCCGCTCGACGGATTCTCATGAAATTTGCTATTTGAGTATTTTTCGAAAATCTGCAACGAACATTTCAAGCTTCATTAAAATCTGACGAGAATGACGGGTACTTTACATGAAGACCAAAACGCAGTTATGACCATATCTCGCTGTATTATTCTCAGAATGAAAAATGTTGAGACACAAGTTGTACATAAATCCAAACACACATTTTATGTTCAGTAAATTTTTCCCGAAAATCTTGCCGTCTGTTAGATAACGTGGAAAAATATTTTATAGCCGGAATAGGCAAATAATTCTGCGCATTGCATGCTGGATAATTAAGGCTACTGACACACACTCCGAATATATAATCCTTCTTGATTTTCCACGACAACAATGGTTACGCGAACGCGCCTCATTGTTAAATTATACGTACATTTTGTCTTGCTTTGTCTGCACTAGCTAACTAACATACTGCTTTCAAAGTTCATAACTGGCTTTTCCCAGTGTCTTCTGGTTCCATTTCGTATTTTTTTGTCCTACAACTTAATTATTCCATATTCTTGTCTTCGATCGCTACTAAAGCTTGTGATGTGCAGTTGTTCAGAATCGACATAATGCAATTAAAGTGAAGAAATATATCTAGTGTATTGAACGTGTCTACAATTAATTGGGTTTCTTTAAGGGAGCTAAAATATACTGCCGGAAGAGGTTATTCTGTTGAGGTTTGCTCATTGCGCATCAGGCTGAATATTAAGTGAGAAAGAAAGAGACAGCATGCTTTTCAAGAATCCTTTTATTGTCTGCTGAATCGTATTTATAAAATATCTACCATGACGATTGTGAACACTGGTTCGAGAAGCTTTAATTGACGCGCCGGGAAGCCGCCAGGAAGAATGGATAAAGATGTGCTTCTCCTTATTGGCGGTATAACGCGTAGTTTAATCGCATCGTGATTAGAACATCTGGGGTTTATCCGTGAAGTTCTCAGACTGCAATTAATCTTGAACCTCGTAGTCTTGATATACCGCGCATACAAATTGCCACGTGCCACATTCTCGCCCCCAGATTCATGTGGCCTGGGTGGTACAGGAGCACAATACACCGTGAGAACTTTCAAGAACAAATTTAATATTTTTTTTAATATAAAGCCTTTCAGAGCTCTATGTCATTACAATCTAGTCACAGGGACTAATAAGCAATCTTATTCTAACCTAAATTATTAATCTTTGCACTAAACCTAAGATTTCATCCATTAGCGTCTGTCTGTTTCTGCTACAATAATCTGTACACGTTTTGTTGTGTACTTGCACTAGCACTGTCTCTGCTCGTACACTGATAGTTACTCTAGCACTGTCTCTGCTTGTACATTAACACTTACACTAGCACTGTCTCTGGCGTTACACTGATAGATACTGTAGCACTGCCTCTGCTTGTACATTAACACTTACACTAGCACTGCCTCTGCTCTTACACTAACACTTGCTCTAGCACTGTCTCTTCTTTCTCACTATCACTTAAATTAGCTCAAAAGGTTTTTTTCCTCTGGAGTCTGCGCACCATACCCATGTTATTAAGGAGCAACTTTAATAATAACGACAAATAATTCAATTATAACTAAAAATTACAACAATAGAGGCTGCTCACAGTTTGGCCAATGTTTAGCTCTCACCCCTCTCACACAAGTCACAAAAAAACAGATCGACTTCATGTTAAATGAAAATAAATAGACAACAACGTAATAAAAAGTAATTTAACTAAACCCGCGACGCAGATACAGGCGCTCTGCCACGTCTCCCGTTGGGTAAAAGGGTGAACACGGCACAACTTCAGGTTCTGTATTACTGACTTGTTGTTTCTGATAAAATGGTTCTGAATGAACGTATCAGCGAGCGGACCAGTGGAATCCTGTTGGTCTGGGCCCCTCGGATCTGTCGCTGAACTCGATCCGGACGGGTCTGTACCGCTCTTTGTTCACTAATCGGCATTGCGGTTTCTTCCAGGCCGCGAATCCCAAACGTCTTGTTCTCCAGCTCCCGGTCAAAAAAATGTCTTCTGTCTTTCACATACCGGTCTTGTCCACCATCTCCGGTGTAATTTAACAATACGTACTGGCGGTAGGCCTGTAAGTTAGGTAAGGATTCCACTTCTTTCATATTTATGTGTTTATTGACGGCTCATTCCGAATTCTTACCACCACTCACACGATGCACTACATATTTCTACGAATTTACCTTAACTTTTTTTTGAAACGATTGCGAAACAAAACCAGAACACGCGTGTTGCTTGTATAGGTCTCATTGATTGCGTTCTAGTGTAGAACAACAGTGCCACTTGTTCCGTAAAATGCACTGTCTGGAAGAGCCGCTAAATGCCCTGGGCGACATAATGGACGGAGAAATGAGCACTTTGAATAGAAATATTTGAATTTCTGCACTCAAGAAGTTTTAAACTGTTGAGCAAAATAAAAGGAAATTCAATAAATCATTACGCTGTGTTTAAAATAATGATTTCTTTTAGAGGCCACCGTTGTGTTTACACGCATCTACGAATTTAACCCCTCTTTTGGTTGATGTCTGCAGGAATGTCAACAGTATGTACACATTCCGTACCAAACCTGAACCGTAATCGGAAAATTTAATAAGGCCCTGTCTCTTTAACTTCACTGCCGGCCAAGTCAGCGCTAATCTTTTCATGAGTTATGAAAGCTTACGTGCACTGTCTGTGCAGTTTGCCAACAATTCGGTATTCGGAATGTTGCTTTCACTGCATCCACGGACTCGAACCAGGTTCCTTTGAGCGCAGACTTGATTTTCGGGAAGAGAAAAAAGTTGCACGGTGCTAGGTCCGGAGAGTACGGTGGATGTTCCATCACTGGAATGTTGTTTTTCGCCAAATACCTCTTCAGAGATAGCACGTTGTGTGCTGGCGCGTTGTCGTGATGAAGAATCCATGAGGCATTCTTCCACAAGTCTGGTCTCCTTCGTCGCACACGTTCACGGAGGGTCGTCAAAACATTTTTATAATAAATCTGATTGACAGTCTGACCTTCAGGCACACAATCAATGTAGATAACCCCCCGGATATCGAAAAAACAATCATCATTTTTTTGAATTTGGACTTGCTCATGCGAACTTTCTTCTTCCTAGGGGATTGGGGGCTCTTCCAATGCATGGATTGTCTCGTAGTCTCTGGATCATATTGAAAAATCCAAGTTTCGTCACACGTAATTACGTTTAGGAAGAAATCAGGATCAT
>Ga0123354_10009150_pt1 | contig 15133 bp, 11 predicted proteins | sample TergutLab28metaG_2_FD_97872 | JGI IMG/M metagenome (GOLD analysis project Ga0123354, IMG submission 97872) | Labiotermes labralis P4 segment gut microbial communities from Petit-Saut dam, French Guiana - Lab288 P4 | ecosystem: Host-associated > Arthropoda: Insects > Digestive system > Gut ...
CGTGAGGTGCTTGCACAGCATCATCGTCGTCACGGTAGACATTATCCGGCGCGTGAGGTGCTTGCACAGCATCATCGTCGTCACGGTAGACATTATCCGGCGCGTGAGGTGCTTGCACAGCATTATCGTCGTCACGGTAGACATTACCCGGCGCGTGAGGTGCTTGCACAGCATCATCGTCGTCACGGTAGACATTATCCGCCAGGACTCCAGTCCGATGTCTTGAAATTGTCGTGAGCAGCTCTGTTGCATACTTCTGTGTGTTTGGCAGTTGTGGTCACCACTCTTATAAGGTATTCCTTAAGAAGTGATTGAACGTTAAGTAACATTAGCTTTTTCCACATAATGAAACACGGATTTATTGTCTGTATCGAATAGTCACCGAGACATGCACCCATGCATTGTTATATCACCACTTTATTAACACTTTTAGTATTCCAGCATGTTTCAACCCTATAGGGTCATCTTCAGGGAATGTAATGGATATATTTCAGCAACATGCGTCAACAAAATGAGAAAAAAAGTAAAGTGAACCCTTTACAGGCCCGGTGTGGCCCAGAGGGTGGGTAGAGGTATAGCTCTACTCTTCCATGACCGCGGCACTAGAAGGGGGTGAGTGGTCAGCAGCATTCCCCGGCCGCATTTTACCCCCGGGAAAGACTCGGCACCCATTTTACAGAAGGCTGGGTGGCTCCCAGGGCCGGTCTGAACGGGCGGAAAGTCTCGTCCCCACCGGGATTCGATCCCGGACCGTCCAACCCGTAGTAAGTAGCTATACCGACTGAGCTACCCGGTCCACCAGCAAAATGAGACCAATCGTAAAATTCAAGTTAGAATGTATCGTGTAATGTGTTACGCATCAAACGGTAACCCATCCAGACCGGACCCGAAGCTCATCCAGCCTCCTGAAAATGTGTACCAAGAATTTTTGCCGTGGTAAAGTTCCCGGGGCATGGCGTTGGCCAGCCAACACCCTCTAGTTCTGGAGTCGACTATGGGTAGAATTTTACCTCTGTTTCCCTCTGTGTCTGCTTGTCATGTAACAGGACAGCTTTTATCTTTATGAAATTGTATACAGAAATTACAGCACCCTAGACGTTTAATAATAGTAACTTGGCTTACGTATCTGAAAGCTAAGAGCGACACGTGGTATAATACCCTTACCTTATTTATGCCAGTATTAAATTGTTAACGTAGTTTTTATAGATAAAATAAGAAGATTTCTTGGCCAAAATCTTAATTTAATTTTCGATTTGACGTTCACAAATAATGAAACTCTGTAAATGTGGTACTTTTGTATAAATGGATTGATAAGCATACTGTGAGGATCTCTCAGTTCATAGCTGATATTTTTAAAAGTATTTTTTAGCTTTAATTAGATAGCATATTTTTACCGTACGGAAAATGACTAGCCGTGTGAAGACCTAATTTTCAGCATTAAGAGGTTTCTGACCGGAGATGTATTAGACCTCTGTCTATCTACTCACAAGATATTCATCCAGGAAGACTGCGAGACATTGTTGATGTAACATATACAATTATATTACCTAAATATAACAACAAAGATCCATAGATTCTACACTGCGGAACCACGGATTAATCGTCATGCAGTTCTATACAGCTGGCTGCAAGTGTTCTGTCAGGAGCTACTGGTTTCATAATGAAGGCATCGAACTGATCGCTTCCGCTCCCATGAAATCCAATAATCAGACAGGCTGACGACCAAGCAACTAGTCAACTGACTGACTGACTGTCTTACTGACTGTAACCAGGTAAAAAACCAACTAACCAATCGGCTGACCAACAGAGTAACAAACGAGCAAAAAATTAAGTAACCCAACAAAGTTCATAGATGTTCGTGAATCGAATATTGGAACGAGCAGTCAGACAGTTACGTTCCGCCGAACTTGAATGATTGCTGCCGCATCCACCAGAGTTCGACACTGGCCTGTATCCTGAGCCAAAGGGAGCCAGTTCATAACCATCGCTAGTCTGAATATTTTAGTTACATTATAAGATTGTCCTCACATTTACGCTTGGGACATTCGAGTGATTGTTTCTGTTCAGGCTCTTCGACGAAGCTGTATTCATTTTTATCACATGCCTGCGTGTTACACAGTCTTCCCATTGCATTTTTTATATCATCCCAGTAATATTTGGTGCAGTTTAGCCCGCAGAGTATAAACTCCTACTACGCCACTTTGCAAAACTCCAGTTTCTATCCGTCTCCTAGTTGCAAATATTAGCAACGGCACTGTCAATCTGTGCCTGTCTCTTAACGTGAATATTTTACAAGTAACACACTGCTGTGCAGGAGATGTGCAATGGCATGTGACGTGCCACTACAAACCAGATTCGGAATTTGAAGAGAAAAAAGAAGATGGATTAACGTCATTGATTTGAACAGTGTGCAAAAAAGAAAACGAACAAGAAAATTTACTATTTCTTAATTACTTTAGTGTCCATTTTAAATTCTTATAATAAAACCAACTAGATGCACTAATTTCTCACATTTATTTTTGGAATGGAACTCTACGTGTTTCGGACAGTTTCTCCGTCCATCATCAGGAGACTAACACTGTATACACAGCAATAGGTATATGTCATACAGGTTATGCTGAAACTGTCCGAAACATTCTATTCCAAATATAAATTTTAAAAATTAGTGCATCTCGCTGGTTTTATTATAAGAATATATCACGATGCATGGTCTTCTGAATGTCAAATAAGTCCATTTTAAAATTTTAACACATACTAAGATGTGTGTATTGCATTGCAGAATTTTTTATTCTTATACCTAGTTATACACCCTTGAAGACTGCTAATGTTTAGTGGTGCCAAAGACATTATATTGTTTCTGTTTCGATGGTAAACAATTTTTTATTTCTCAGCAGGTAACTACGTCATCTTTACAGATAAGAAACACGTCTGCAACGTTTATTCAAGGAGTCTAGCTACTGGACGTCCTACTCAGAGAGCAATGGACCATTTACTTTGCAATGTGGGGTTTTCACGATCTCTGTGGTTGGAAGGCCGCTTCTGATTCGATCTATGTCCCTTGCTTTTTTGCTCTCTCTCTCTCTCTTTCCCTGTATCCCTGATAAGTTTTAATTTAGAACAAGACTAAAGGGCTGTCTCGTCACAGGCAGGTTATTTAGAGGTTTAAAGTACATGGCGTCTCGAAACAAGGTTGTGAGGTTTCGGAAGGACAGATAAACGTGCAAACAGACACACTGTGTTATTTATAATTCTGAAATTTTATTTTATTGCACAATGAAGCATGTTGATTATCGAATTTGTAAAAAGGACACAGGTACAATTCTAGTGAGAAAAGCACGTTTATTTGACTAATTAATATGAAATTTAAAACTCAATGACAACACAGTTTTAAAATGTCAGACAAAAAAAAAGCTGCGTTTGCAACTGAAGTGGGGCAATGCAGGAGATTAGTGTTCCTGGATGGTTAAATATGCTAGTTGTGGTCTTGGTTTCGACATGATTTATGGTTTGCACGTGTTTTGTTCACACAAGCAATAACATAAGCTGCGCAGATATGTTATTAACGTGTAAGTTTCGAAAGTAATTTTTGCTGCATTGACGAGACTAGAAGCAGCAGTGAGCAGATAATTCTGTGACTGTTCCGCGATTTCTTGTTTACTGGCATTCCGAGTTAAAATGTCCGTATTAAAATGCGACTCTATACAAATTTATCTGTAAAATATACACCCTTTACAAACGTCGTGTTTCTTGAAGAAAGTCACTTACCGACACAGAACAGGAATGCGTATGTTACCCCTTAAAGGGGCTGCTTTCAAATCCAGGAAATTTCACAAGATGCCCAGATTCCCTGATCTCCAGACTTGAATGACATTCGTCTCAGCGTGGACCGAAATATTTCTCCAACATGAATCCATACATACGACCGCACTGTTTATTATGTGTTCAAAGAGTGTGTAATGTAGCAGAAATGTTTCTTAGATCTGCAAAGGAACTGAAACGATGCAAAAAATTGTGTAGATTTCACAGCATTATATCCCACATGCTGTCTCCAAATAAGTGTAACATGTAAAAAAAAGGTAAAGTGATCCCGTTACAGGCCCGGTGTGGCCCAGAGGGTAAGTAGAGGTACAGCTCTACTTTTCCATGATCGCGGCACTAGAAGGGGGTGAGTGGTCAGCAGCACTCCCCGGCCGCACTTTACACCCGGGAAAGACCCGGCACCCATTTTACAGGAGGCTGGGTGGGTTTCAGGGCCGGTCTGGACGGGCGGAAAGTCTCGTCCCCACCGGGATTCGATCCCGGACCGTCCAGCCCGTAGTCAGTCGCTATACCGACTGAGCTACCCGACCCACGATCTGTAAAAATATAATATTGCATAAGGCTATGGGAAGTATAGTACTGTATTATAAATGGGTGGCGTGTGTAGTATTATGATATGACATGCATAAAATTATAGGATTTTCGGTGTACATGTCTAGATTCGAACCAGTGCAAATTGTAAATTACACGTCACATATGTGAGACAAATGATTTAATATTTATGTATTCCATGAATGTAAACACGATGGGATCCCAATGTGTGCATAGCATTTTGTGACTCAATTGACAAAATAGGCCTGAAGATGACTGAAGAATAGTCGAAACATGCAGCCTATGTAATACCTTGTGTAATTAAGTAGTTGTGCCGACGTACATTATTTAATATTTTATTACAATTTCTGCGCATTTGTGGAAACCTGCGGTTCACTGCCGCCATTACTAAGCTCTCCACTTGTCCCTAACTTGACCCATATAAATGCAGTCCACGCCCCCATCCTATTCAATGAAGATCATTTTTAATATACCTTCTAAGCTTAGGTCTTCCAAGTGCTCGCTTTCACTCCGGTTTCCGCACCAAAACCCCGTATGCAGATCTGCTCTCCCAGATACGTGCTGCATGCTTCTCCCTGCTCATTCTTCTTCATCGGATCCCTTGAATGATATTGCATAAGTATTAGGGATGGTGCAACTCCTTGTTATGCAGTCACCGTCAGTCGCATTTTACCACGTGCTTTCTAGTCCCAAATATCTTCCTCAGAAGCAGTCTCAAACACCCGCACCTATGTCCTTCCCTAAGTACATGAGACCAAGTTTACACACCCAAGGAAACAACAGGCAAAATTATAGCTGTGTCAATTTGAAACGTTTTGTAAATGTCTCCTTTGGCATTTTGACGTACTTTTATTCACTCTGTATCATTTTTGAAGTAGTCACAGATCATTAAAAATATACTTTTTAATTCCAAACCGATAAAATGCATTTCATAATGTCCGTGAACGTAGCTTCAAGGTAAATGAGCTGCTGTGTAGCTCAGAATAAGTGTGTTTAGTAGCGTCACGTTAACCATTTAAAGACGAAGCACCGGCGGTTTTATTTAAAGACTCAGTTCGTACCGCGCAGTAAACACTTTTCATCTCACATACAAAAACCAATCAGTTTATGTTACACGGGGCAGAAGTCGCTGTTTTTTTATCAGATAAATACAAAACACATAAATATGGTGTGGGCAGAGCTTAAAATTCTTGAATGTTAGACCTGTTGATGTAGCAGGTAACCATTAGGCTTTAAAAGGTTAAATATAGAGTGTTTCATGTCTTCAGGAAATTCTTTTCCTATCTAGGTTTCATATTTTGACAACGGTGTTTATGAAGTCTTTTGGGTTGTTGGTTACCGATGCTTCAAAGGAACGTTCTGTCTCCTTCTTCAGAGTTCATTAAACTGGCAGATCTTGAAGATGAAGGCACAAAACTTCTCTAAAACTTTGTAAACATATACCGATTGAAAAGTCGTAAACCCCAGAAGACTCAAATTTTCCCTGTTTTGATGGTTAGAAACGTAGGCTATAGATTATGTTATACGTCTGTAAAAGCAGTCATCGGTGTTAAATGCTCTGTACCGTTATTAACGGAGTTTTGGTGTCTACGTGCTGTCCTGATTCACATATTTGGCATAAGCGTGCTAGGTTGACCTCAACTGTATTTTTTTTTTTTGCGAATTTCATCAAGAATTTGGATGTTAATAAACTGTACCTTGAAGGTGACAAAGGGCGAGATCCTTCAGAAATTATTGTATTATTTTTGTGGTTGGTGGTACAAATTGATCCTTTCCATTGCTGTAACAATTCTCGTTCCAAACATAAAATGCAGTTTCACATTCACTGTGAGCGCAGCGTCGCATGACGTAGCGCCTGCATCCTGCAAATTAACTCGAATTAAATTTATACCTGGATATTTACTTATTAATTGCCATTTAATTTTCATTTATTTGGTTTTAGGGACCAGCAATTTCATGATGTTTGCGTGTATTTCGTGATCCCTGCCCTCGTTAAACTGAGAGGGCGATTAGATGAAGAAGCGCCACACGACGGGATGTGCTCCATGAAATGGGGAAATTACAAAAGTCTTAAAATTGTGACTCATGTATCTTTAGGGGTAACAGCAAAGTATGCATATTGACAAAAAACGACGTGTAGATATGATTGGAGTCAACCAGCACAGGACTAGAATGACGAGTTTTTGTGCTCACTATTAGGAAAAGATAAATTGTGTTAACTTTTTGACAAATCTTGATCATCTACATAATTGTCAGCTTTTAGGCAATCACTCGCAACGAAATTGGCTTCTTTTATAGGAATGTGTTTGAATATGCAAGATGTGTTTATTATTTGTGCACTGGTGATGCGTTTGCATGTGTACTTGTGCTGCTGCGGTACTTGAGTGCTGTCCCTTTTATAAGTATCAAGTATTCTAAAGCAGAATAGCGACCTGAATTCTAGTCTCAATGTTAGTGAGAGGCCTGGTGACGAAGAACTTAACGCATATTAGTATAGAAATGAAATTCCCTCATTGTTCCACTTTTTCTTCTTAGGGCGTGGGACTAAAACTTGAGACATAATGGAGTGTGTACTTCAGCTGTGGGGGAACAATTGCAACCAGACGGACCGAGCCACCGACCGACTCTGCTTCTCCTGCTGCAATCTATTGTCTACTTCTTACAACATCAATCTTTACTTTTCACTTCACATTTTCTTTTATCCCATCTCCATTAATCTTGGTTTCTTTTTCCAGTTTCTTTCTCTTATCTCAATTCTAACCTTGGATTTTCTTATTGTTATTGGTTTTTCCCACTTTGTGCTTTTCTACATAGTGTTCGTATTTCGCCCTGACCTTTTGGCTGTTATCAGCTGCGCCCGTTAGCAGTTGATGACTACCGTTGCTGTCTCTTTTTGACTAGCGTTACTGTTTCTTTTTTCCGTAGAGACTGCATCAAGGACCCCGTCGTGGTTTCGCTCTTGGTTTTTGTTTGCAGTCTATGCTTTGACTGTAAAATGAACTTACAACTCCATACCCTCACAGCGCAACTCATTGAAACCTGCATCCAAACGTACATTTGAAATTCAAGAGTTGTTACGGGCGCTGGGAGCGCATTTATGTGAGCTATTCGTGTTCCAAAACTCTCCGCTACCTGCGGACCTAACAATCGATAATTAGCGTATAATTCACACACCTTTTTCAGGGAATAGACTGTATCCACATGCTGCATACAAGTACTGAAGTATAAAGAACATATGAGCAGGAAATACAACAGAGCAACATCTAAAATTGTTCCTTGCATGTTACAAATTTTGATTTCCTGCATGTCAGCTACCAACCAAGGTTGTTATTGGCCTGCTTACTGGACATAACACCTTGAGGAGACATGAGGCTAGGTAATAACCCCATTTGTAGGAGATGTGTTACTGAGGAGGAGACATCAGTCCACATTTTACGTGAGTGTGAGACCTTGGCCTCACTCAGGCACAACTACCTGGGTTCCTTTTTTCTGGACCCGGAAGATATTAAGAAACTAGTTATGGGGGCCATCTGGAGCTTTGGCAAAGGTACAGGGCTCCTTTAACTTAGTATAGGATTTGGGACACAAAGGGCCTGTTTAAAGGCCTAGGTGCATCGGACCCGGAAGAGCTCGAACCCACATATTCCATTCTATTCTATCCTATGTCAGCTACCAAGACGGCGTTTGAAGAACTGAGAGTTACTATTCGTAATGCTAATAAAGATGCAATTGCTGTAATTCAACTAAGGATTGCAGTTAAAGCGGCTTCACAAATGTATAAGTTTGCACACCGCAGTTGGTATGTTACATTGCAAACAATTTTACAGACAGTAATGGCTTTATTGAAGACCTCAAGCTTATAGAACTTCACTGTTCTGGCCTCCTAGTTTATCACACGTGTACCCAAGCTTCAACCTCCTGACTATAAAGAGTAAAAAAATGAAATAACATCTTCGAAACGCGCGCCGAATTTTTCTTTTCCGGAATGTAAGCGCAGTGAGACGAGGGTGGCGGAAAAGCGCTACTGGGCCATAACACATGCGATGTGGGGGTCATGCTACGGGTGATCGGATTCCAGAATGCAGGTGTTTAGATACCAAGTGATCCGTTGTATATACAGATGTAGCTGGCCATATGTACACTCTATTCCGATTGGCGCAAACTTCTGAATTGCGCCGAATCTTCCAGAACCTAACAACTGCATAATTTAGGGAATGTCTGTAACGTAACTTGCTTTTGGAATAGAGGCTGTAAAACCGTCCATTGAAGTAACAGAGTCATTAAGTAATTTATATACGAGACATATTGCTACAGGTTACCTGACTGCAAAGAAAGTCATTCTTTACTAAAATAAGTACAAGTGAACTTCTATGAGGAATTATGTAAGGCGAAATTTATGTCTTAATGCTCTCCATAACAAATAGCGAATTTACCCACCCATATTTCCACAGTAACATTTCTGGTAATGGACAGTAATTTATATTGAGTCATTAAGGATATGTCTGGAGAGAGTCTGCAATAAATTGTACACATTTCCTTATTAATCAACGTAATGCTGTAGAAGAAACATTGTTGTTCGTAGAAGTGAAAAGTTTTAGTTGTACTTGTGAACAGGTTTAAACTTTGGCAGTGGACGTACAATATATTCACAAATCAAGTGAAGGCATGCGTGAATTCGGGCTTCCGTCTCAGCGAAAATTGGATCTTCACTTCTCTAGGATGTTAACGCGGCATAGATTGGTAGTTAGTTACTGACGTTGCGGGAGTACTTATGGTTCCCAGCTTCAATGGTCAAGCAGTCCAAGAAGAAAGCCGGGAGCCAAGCTAAGCCAAGCCAAGCCAAGCCAAAGTGTTAACTGGTGGGCGGAGCCTTGCGCGAAGAGCAAATCGACGTCCCCTGTCTATTAGCCATTCCTGCGTTTGACTGCATTGCTGGGCTCTGTAACAGACACCTAACTCTAACAGGGGATATGATTACGCCAACGATTTTGAAGTCAGCCTGAGGGCCTTGACTGATCATACCAAAGACTAGGGCCTAGGTTGCCCTGCACTAAGTATGGGAGGGATAAAATTTGGTTGGTTGGCTGTCTGGATTCTGAGCCCAGACTGGCTCTGTCGCAAACTGGAGATATGCGACGATTGTCAGGCACTTAGGTGAAATGCCGGGAGCCAAGTCAAAGTGTTAACTGGGGAGCGGAGACTTGCGCGAAGCGCGAGTCGACGTCCCCCTGTCTGTTAGCCATTCCTGCGTTTGACCCCATTGCTGGGCTCAGTAACAGACACCTAAACTCTAACAGGGGAATATGCTAACGCTAACGATTTTGAAGTCACGCTGTCTGCCTTGACTGATTGTGACAGAGTCTAGGGCCTAGGTTGCCCTGGACTAAGTATGGGAGGAATAAGCTTTGGTTGGTTGACTGTCTGGGTTCCGAGCCTAGACTTGCTGTATCGCACACTGGAGGAATGCGACGTTTGTCAGGCGCTTAGGTGAAGCCGCCGCGCCTGGGGGAGGGAGTGCGGGCCGTGCCCTTACTTTGCATCGAATACCTTACAACTGAGGAAAATCACTGAAATGCCGGGAGCACTTAAGTGCACAGTTGTATAGGGAAGAGTGTGGGCGGTGATTGGTTCAAAGAGAATGTGACGCTAGCCAGTAGGGTTGCTAGAGCGTTGAGGGCCCTGAACAGACAGGAGAGGAAGGAAGTATAAAGTTGCCTGGGCGGTGGTTTGAGGTAAAGCGGCACCGGAACGTGAGTCCACCGTCAGGTGCACGAACGGGAGACGTAAAAAAAAAAGAACGAACAAGAGAGAAAAAGACTAAATGGAAAAGAAAAGGACAAAAAAATATAAATGAAACAAGAAAAAAAAAGAGAAAAGACATTTCGCGATGGATTTTGAAGCCATGCGGGGTGTGCGCCTTTTACTACCCGAACTGGTTTCAAATTAACAAGAGGCATAAGCAGCGTCCACTCAAATATATCGCTTGATTCTCACGGATATATGAAATCAAGCCGTCATAAAAACTTGTGTTTCTGTCGGTATGCTTACTGGTACATAAGTACATGAAACCTTCGGTCGAGTTGGCTCTTGGTTTCAATTTGCACCTGTCGTAAACAATTTGTTTTAAGTGGTTGTTGTGAAGTTGTCAGGTTAGAAGAGACGGCGTCTGCCACATATTTAGAGTCTGATTCACTTAACGGGTAAAGTACTAATTATACTTCACATAAGTTTCAATTTTCACAGAGTGGAAAAAAATCAAACTCTGGAACTCAAGACTCTTCTCTGGTTTCTGACTTTTGCTAAATGTCTTTCATATAACTTCGTAGCCAGTGGCAGTCAAAACTATTGTGTCTTCGGAGAACTTCCTTTTCCTGACCGTAGGCCATCAACCTCTGCCATCATCACCCATACGTTGGCTCTCTGATAAACGGTGGTACGTGTTAATAACCTCTTCTTTTCACCCATGGTTTAGGCGTTCGCAAACCGTTACAGAATGCAGTCAACAGCCAATATGGCTCCACTGTTTTTACCACTATTTATGGTAGTGTGCCGAAGGTGGTGTTAAATAGAGGTGCGGTATAATAGGGAATTTCTGTTGACTGACTTTCGTTGGCGCTATGTGAGGGTGGCGATATATTAAAAAAAAACACAGTTCTGTGTGAACTGTCACCATGCATGTTGGTTCTAAGTTGATAGAGTCGACTGCGACTCACATCAAGTCGGCTGATCCATTAGTTCTCTTTTGGGCTGCACTTTTTAAAGATATTCACGATAAACTCAAAACAGTCGGATGATGCACTGCAGTTGCTGAGTGACGGTAATTAGATGACTTTAGTTATACGATGGGCCTCGAACTCCACTCGGTCGAATAGAATTTTCTGCAGTTATGTGGGCGAGATGGTACAGTCCCATAAGCATCGTGCAACAAATATTAATTAGGGTCTTTTGTGTAGTCGCGGAAAGCGCCTATTGGTTTCGTCATACCCGTCCGTCTGTCGGTCGGTCTGTTCATCTGTCCGTTTGTCTGCGTACGCACCCAATGGACGGACTTCCGTGAAGTTGGGCCCTGGAAAAGTCTATGAAGTTCTGTCGACAAAATCCAACTTTTGTTAAAATCGGGCTACAATATCGAGCACTTTACATGGAAATGAAAATACATATTTTTGTTGTCGGCGCAATTAAGTCGCCATAAAAGCGCCGTCTTCAGGTGAGATGATACTTGGCTATTAGGAAAATTGAGTAGGTACCGCCAACACAGTGTGACGTCATACCTACATGGCGTATCTTCTTTTATTTTAGCTGCAGCTTCTTGATCTAATTCGACGTTGAGTGAAGACGTCACAGCGTCAAAGGCATGCATGAATTGGGAAGGAATTGGAACCAAGCGATCGCGTCCTGATTTAGGTTACTGACCATTAGAATGTCAGTCAGGATAGCCGGTGTCTGGTCCGAGATTCGAAAAAGGCGCTTTCCGAAAACCAGTTAAAAACGATACTGCCACAGCAAACGTTATCTATTAAGGGGCCTAAAACTGATGTATCTTCGAAAGATACTTTGTCATTCCGATGTACAGATATACAGTACGTAGGGCGTCACAAGTAGCAATTTACAAAACATATTGTATATAAAAACAAGAGAGCTGAAAAATTTCCGTTGCAAACTCAATTCATTACACATTTGTAACTCCCGTGGTTTTGTGGCTATTGGCAATACAGTCCATTAACGCAAATGGCGTTTATGCTGCTTCACACGCTGTTGAGGGAACACACTCAACTGTGTCAAGAGTTTCAGAAGGCCTTGTCGCGTTTTGTTCATTCCAGACAAGTACAAGTGTTTTTGTAATGCTGTGCAGTTTGACACTGCATAAGCTGCTCGCATATTCGCAGTACACACCCCAAGCGGCGGACATGTTTGTAGCTCTGGAGTTAACGGCTGTCACATTTGATTTTGACACACGCGACGTGTGCCTGCGACGTGCCTAAAAAAAAATTCTTCTCAACGTGACGACATTCACTTGAACATAAGTTATCTTGGCATTAGAGAGCCCGGAGATTTATCACCCTTTTCACAGAAGCAATTTTTCGAACATATTTTTTTTACTGAGTACGACACCTATAGGGATCGTAACGCACCGCTAACTTTTAAAGTTGCATTTTATATATTTATTCAACAAATATAGGTACTGAATGTATTAAACATGGTGTATATACTCTCCGTTTCTTTTCTCTTCAAAACGCAGTTTGTTTCATAATTCTAAAGTATTTGGTTCCTGTATTATTCACATTTTATATACAAGGTGTGCTAAAATTAAAAAACTAATTCCGGCCCCAAAAGGTTTTAATCTCGTGTCCTCATAAACTTTAACTCAAGGACGGGGTTTTTAATCGTTCCATCCTGCTTATGCTGTATTTTGCTTAGAATCTCGTATAATAGCGGTCTAGGTTAATCTGGTGTTTCAGACGATAAGGAAAAGAAATGTTGTCCGCCATGTCACAATTTTTTGAACCCATATTCGTATCAAGGTAAAAAGAGTATAGCGAATGTGCGACTCGCCAGTCGCACAATTTCCCTCATCCCGGACGCATAGCCTGCTGCTCTGCTCCTAACAGCCGACCACCAGCAACCAGTGCATTACACACCATATGCGGCAATAACACAAGTATAGTCTCGCGCTCCTGATGATGGGCATATAAGTGCCCGAAACATGTTGAGCAGATTATGAGTGCAACAAAGCATTCAGTTGCATCTAGTTGGTTACCTTCTCTACGCATATACAACGATGCACGGACAAACATACATCAAATAAACACCCATTTACACTTCAATTTCCTTATTTCTCTGCCGCCTGCCAATCTGTATTTGTGTTCCACTTCTGTGTCGATGTCTAACGGGTCTGATTAGTCCGTTATGTAAAGCTATCTCTCACTTTTTGGTGTGTCGTTAATTTATGTGCAGATTCTGTACCAAGCGTGCACCTTGTTGCTTTTAGGGGAATTAGGAAGCATTAAATTTGTACGAAATATTTTTCATTCACTCTCCAATTTGTTGGCCGAGCAAGTGCCATATTGGTATTGAACAACGAGAAACAATTAGATATTCATACTGCGTGTGTTATATTAATTTTGTTTTTATTCCTTCCAACTGTAGAATGCCAATAACACAGTTTCCAACTTACCTATCCAAATCTTGGCAGAATTGTTTGCAGGTTTATTTATTCCTTGCACTGAAACCAACCCAATTCAAGTTTCTCGTACATTTACAGTTATTCATTAATTAACTGTACAGAATGCCCGCGGAGTTATCTTCTTCCGTTCTTGATGACGCGCCTTTCTCTTTAGCTTATTGAAATTGGCTTGTAGCTGTCTTGAATATTTAAATTGAATCTCTCAAGATTTGATATTAACTGTGCTCCTGCTACACGGCATTTTATATTAATTTCTATGTTATGAATAATTCACTTGATTTCCAACCATTGCGAATTATTTTAAATCCAGAATACTCTGGATTCTCTAAATGAAGAGATGTAAATCAAAAAAGTTCTTTTCTTCGCCTTGCAGATGGAACCACAATCGCTTGCTTTAGCCTCAAAATGTCCATCCCACAGTTTGATATGATCTCTAATAATTGAAATGCAGTTTATTTTTAGTTTGTTTTCGGTGTCTTCCTTTTCATTTTATAAAGACGGTTGCACCATTCCACTGATCTGAAAGCTCATATTCCAGCTGCCTGCTCTGAAGATATAGTTTCACTCCCGTACGCGCTGAAATTTCGTACACAGCTTTGGTAATGAGTAATGCGGTTACTCTGCGTAACTTCAATTTATTTTTGGGTAAAATTGTGAATATAACCATCTTCAAACACTGCAAAACTTTAGCATTCATATGAAAGAAATACTGATACTGTGAGACTTACATTTCATCTTTTTGATTTCAACACCTGTTTTAATGAAAGGGGAAAACCACTGGTGCTGTTTGCCTTGTGTTAGAGTTTGTTAAGATAATGTTAAGCGCACAAGAAGGATAGAGGCAACAGAGATACAGTTGATTTGTAAGGTTCATCCCAAATAAAAATACATAGATACGTAGTTAATTTTAGCGTCTACTCGGATTGTAAAACTATTGAATTATTGCGGGAAAGTGATCGAATTCTGCACACCTAAGAATGAAGTGTCATTACCAAACCACATGGTTACATGTTTAATTACAAGGGTTCTCCAGTCATTTTACTGTATTATCAAATAATAATAAAAAAATTTAAAAAATGTGGACACGAAAAGCGCAAAACACGTGGGCAGAATTTCGCAACCCACAGGGTGTTTAGGGTTTACAGTGTAATTCTGCGCACTTACATCAGCAATTCCATCTTGTCAAAATTACGTCGTTATTCAACAGAGCTTCTGGGTCGGACCGGTTTGAAGACCAGACGGGATACAAACGTTTAGAAAGGTACCACCAGAAATGAGAGCATTGTTTCCGAGAACGTATAATACAGGATTAAAAATTACAAAATTTATTACTTCAACACATCCGTGTAATAAAAACCAACTTGATGCACTGTTTATCCTCAGTTTATTTCGTCAGTCAACCTCTACATGTTTCAGGCATATTTGTAGCCCATCATCAGGAGGCATACTGTATATACAGAGTGTCCCAGGAGGAATGTGCCAGACTTCGGGAGGGTATTCCTTATGTTAAAGTATACCGATATAACCCAAAACACCTATGTCCAAAGTTGAACGGTTATGGAGATAATAGCCAGAGAA
>Ga0123354_10009151_pt1 | contig 15133 bp, 4 predicted proteins | sample TergutLab28metaG_2_FD_97872 | JGI IMG/M metagenome (GOLD analysis project Ga0123354, IMG submission 97872) | Labiotermes labralis P4 segment gut microbial communities from Petit-Saut dam, French Guiana - Lab288 P4 | ecosystem: Host-associated > Arthropoda: Insects > Digestive system > Gut ...
CCCTTAAAAAGTCATGTAACATACACCCGCAAAGAAATCGAATGCGGACTAGACTAAACTTACGCTCTTAAAATTAAATGGCAGCGACGAAGTATACTAATAAACCTGCTTCCGGAAAATTCCCCGACGTCATATCAACGCAAGTTGATGCAGGGAAATAATGATTCATTATTGCCTATTACGCATTGCTGAGGAAGGTAAAGTTATCCTTCTGCTTAAGTAAGCACAACGCCATTAAGAGCTCTGGGCGATCAAGCTTTGCCCTTGGGGAAGAAGCCCTCTGTACCCACTAGGAAGTGGATAAGTCCCAGATCCGGTCCAGACGTTTTGGACAAGAAAAAAAATCCTTGCCCCTGCCGGAAATCGAACCAAACCGTAGCCTAGTTGATTGAGCTATCACGGCTCCTATTACGAGTCATTAAATATATAAATAAATAAATATATATATTTATTTATTTTTAAATAGCCATTCGCCACCACTCCAGGGCTCTTGTAACAGACTCCTTTCTTTGTCTTCAAAAAGCTGGCAACTGAGCATATACCCGGTCGCCTACTCTGCTACCTCTACCCTGCTGGCAGGCTATGTTGCCCATTCTCCGCCAAACAGGTGTAGATCATGGTTTGGGTGGCTAGCAGAACAACGGGAAGCTGTCAAATAGTGGCCGCAACTTCGCAAAGGTAGACATCTCCTACATTGTACAAAGCAAACAACAGTAACCAGTCGTACTCCAAACGTTTAACCCTTGCATCCCCCTTGTTCAACTTGTACTATCATGAACCATGGCCCAAGGACCTCGGTTCAAGTTCAAGAGCAAGTATCTGTAAACCATGTATGATACATCAAAACAATGAAGCCTTCATACATACACTAAATCAATTACGGGATTTCCATTGTAACATTCATATGCAACATATCATTTGTTATCTTTATCTGTGTTCTACTAGTATCTCACCAAAACATTCTCTGAAACTGAACAAAGAGAGGTACATTGCCGAATTCGGTTTCGAAATAAGCCATACACAACAAGCCTTGTAATAAATAATACTGTAGATAATGTATGAAGCCAATAAATGCAGGCAAATGTATAAAAGTATCTTGTATCATAAACATGTATAAAAGTATCTTGAATCATAAACATGTAAGTACCTTGTATCATAAACATGTACTATTTATGTGATACAAGATATTGTTATACACCTATGTGCATTTGTTGGTTTCGTTACCATATCGAATTAGCTCAATGCACGGTCATGGATTATTTAAAATTAAATAATAAGGTATTTACGTACCTTCCCCAAGAATTTTCCTTTAAGGTAGGTGGTTCTTGTAGAAGGATCTACTATGTATTCTGATGTCTCTGTGTCACTGTTCTTGCCACTGCTAAAATGTGGCTCCCTAAGTCCGGCAACTCCAGAGTCCAGAGAATCATTGTTGCAGTATCTTTCTTCCGTATCCCATATCCTCTGTGGTGCACTATTTACATCCCTACGCACACGTTCCCTTAATTCAGTGTTTTTCAAAGTCAACTGTTCAGTATTCAAACTCATATTCTCCCGACTTTCTGTGATTTCTTGAAAATGACAACACCACTCGTGTACTAAACGGCCAGTCTGCGATGCATGGTCGTACCACACACAACCTCACTCCTTCACCAATCACCACACACAAACCTCTACCTACTACGACTGCATCGCTCACGCACGGATCTTTCAGAGCTGGCCGCAAGAGGCGCCCGATATGACATCATAACAGTGATATCAACCTACGCAGACGAAACACAGCAAAGGAATTCGCCAATTAATTTTCATGGGCTCTAGGCAGGTATTAACAAAGCATATCTTTCATCGGTAGATCTGAGTTACTTGCAAAAGTCTATGCATTTTTTTAGAATATGAGAGAAACATGTAACAGAACAAGGATTGTAATATATTTTTTTACGTTTAAAATCGTACAATTTCTGATGAATATTAAATGAAAGAAATGTGTTAAACTAAATAACATTTAATAAGCCTGGCAATGTACGTATAACGTAATAATGTGGTGCTTTCGCGTGACTAGTAGAACGCGCATAAACGGACGTATGGCCTTCACTGTTTTGACTTCTGCAGCAACAGTTTGTTCGCTTATTATTGTTGTGCTACACATGTCGCTGTCAACAATGCAAAAACGCCAGTGCCTTCCTTTACAATTTTGTGCTACATGTGGGTGTCAACGATACTTTCATGGCGTTTTTGTGTCCGCGGCAATACATAAGCCTACTGACATCTTCATGTAGTGTATCCGATATCTTTGTACGATTTTACGAAAATTAGGATTTTCTCGACGGATTTTCGTAGAAGTCTCCAATATTTCCTGAAAATCCGTCCCGTGACAACCCAGCTGATACATACGTATAGATGGACGGGCAGATATTAGGAAGCTAACAGGCCCTTGTCACGAGTGTGCGAACGTTCTAAAAACTACATGACCAGTGGACAGGTTACAAGGCGCGTTTTTCGTGGTTTTCTTTGGTCCCCCAAGGCATTTGCTTCAGACTAAGTCACAACTACTTCCTTCATATTTCTTCACTTTTCATTGTTAAGTAATAGCTGACACCACGCAGCTCTAATGTAAGCTACCGAAAATGTCGTTCATCAAGCATAAATGAAAGAATTAGTGAATACTTCCTAAATACCATAAATGATGGCGTTTCAAATTACAGTAGAAACACATTACTATTACTACTGCTACTATTAAGACCACCACCGCCACTACTACTACTACTACTACTACTACTACTACTACTCTGCTTTACGCCCGGGCCAGATACCCGGTAACTATTGTATAGAACGCTGGCCGGACCCCAGGGCCGGTCTGGACGGGTGCGGAAAATCTCGCCCCTACCAGGATTCGATCCTGGACCGCCCAGCCCGTAGCGATCGCTGCAACGCCTGGGCTACCCCGGCCCACCTCTGAACTGATAACATGGCGATAACGCCTTAGACTTTTCGGTCTCCAAATATAGATTTACAAATACGTATTGAGGATCTCACGTTAAGTGTCGTTCTGTCAGGCCAATCACTATGACATTTTAGACGGTTTCACAGAAATATGCATGAACCTCTAAAATAAATTTTAATTAAAATAAATTTAACAGTTGTTGAGTTATGAGTTGACAACATAATAACAATTTGTCTGATTATTCTGAAGGCAATGAAACTTACGAAAAATATGTGCTGATAACATAATTAACTCCACTGCGTAGAGTTCTTCTTCAGACAACATTAGACCCTCAGACAGTTAAAAATTTCTCCGTGTATTGTGGAACCTGGGACCAATCCAAACAACGAATTTTCACCTTCTTTCTGTAATATCCATTTTCATACCACCCTGCCATCTGAGTCTAGGCATTCAAGGTACTTTCTGTCCTTCCGGTCTCCCTCCGACATTCTTTATGCATTGTCCTTTTTTCCATACATGCCACATGCTTCGCCTGTCTCATCCTCCTTGATTTCATCACCCGCGTAATATTTGGTGAGAAGTACAGAACAGTAAAATTCCTCGTTATGCAATTATTTCCAGTCCCCTCTTATCCCCTCCACCCATCTTTCTCAGCACTCTTTTCTCGAGCACCTTCAACCTAAGCTGTTTCCTCAGCACGACAGTCCAAGTTTCTCATCCATATAAAACAGAGGTTAAATCATGCTTCTGTATTTTTAACTTTAATATTGTTAGACAGCAAGCGAGAAGACAAAAAATTCTAACCTGAATGGCATCAGACATTCCTTAAATTTCAGTCACGCAATTTTGATTTGTTAGTGTCGTTCCAAATATCTGAACTTTGTCTCCCTTTTAAAGGATTTATTAGCTCTGTTTATGTTATAATTCTGTGTTGCGTTCTATACACGGGACATAAACATGCAACTAGATTCCTCATTGTTTGCTTCTATATGCACTTCCTTGCTGGTGACTACTGAAGTAATTGTGTTTTTCTTTGTGGTTTTGTACATTTGCGTCCAAGAAAATAGAATTATCAATGTATATCAGACACTTCAGTTCACCGTCCAGTTTCAGTCACTACTGATGGTCATGGACTTTCTTAATAAAATATTCTAAAGCGAAGTTGAAAATCAATGGCGATAGAGCCTCTCGTAGCTTCATACCATTCAGAATAGGAAATGTGTCAGATATAACCTGCTGATTTATAAGTTTTATTTAGACACAATTTTATTAACTTAACTAGTTTCATGGGTAGACCAGACTCGGTGAGAATATTATATAATACCTTCCTCCTAATTTAATCATACGCTTTCTTGGAAATACATGAATAGCTAATGCACTGCCTTATTTTGTTCCCGTTTTGTCTAAAGTATTTTACGAATGTCAAATATGTGATTATTAGTTACTTGTTACTTCGAAATCAACACTGATGACCCCCAATAATAGTGTCTACATATGGAGTTAATCTTTACATAATATCTGTGGTCTCTTGCCTATCCTGTTTGTGAACTCTCCAAAGTTAGACAAATATACGAGGGCTGACTCTCGCAGTGAGCACAAAAAACGTATATAACACTTCGTATGAACGGGCTGTTTTAATGAAACATGAAACGTGTCGACACATTTTAGAAAATCCAATTTAATTAAAACGCAGGCAACGGTTCTCGAATTGCTCCGCTGAGGACAGACACAATGACGTATGGACAGTCCATCGTGGCGAAGCTAATAGTCACACTTTTAAAAATTTATTTGCTAACGTGCACGCGCAATAAAAAAAATGGAGGGGAGGGCATTTCGTATGCTACCCAGTGAATGGTTTCCCCCACAAATTTGGTGCACTTACCATTTCCTTGTCATTGCTTGGCAACTCACAGCAAATGGATAAACTGCCTGATACTGCAAGCCGCAGTAACATTCCCCCTTTTCAACGCCGCAACTTGTTATGTACTTTCGATTTGTAGACTACACGAAAAGTAGAACGAAATAAATCCAAGCTCGTATCCCAGAAATGTGATTCGAAAAATCTTTCAGAGCAGTTGATTACAACACAGTTGACATCACAGCAACGGAACGAATTTTTTAGTATTACTCGCCCACAGATAGCAGGAAAGTGTGATCGGAATGCTGACTAGGTTACGGCCTGGACGACAGAGAAATCGGGGTTCGATTACCGGCACGCATAATAAATTTTCCTGTCTTACGTTTTCCAGACCGGCTGAAGGATCCACCCGTCATTCTCCTACACGGTTACGGGAGGGGAAGAACAGCTGTTTCCAATTAGGTAAAGTCACCGCGCGTGAAGTTGTCACTGACGTCTTTCTAGTGCCGTTAATAATGTGTGGAGTTACATGTAATTAGGTCAAGTTACTATCGACACCTGAACAAAGACGTCGCTCGTGCATGCTTCATACGTGGGGATGGTCTGTGATTCCTGGCGTTACCAGAAACTGGCTGTAGTCTGTGCCAGCAATTAAGCGGGCAGTTGAACATCGTTGTTAGGTTGCAAGAGTGATTGTGTAAATACAAACAGGCAAGTCAGTTCCTTGTATGGTTAAATACGCTGTTCTAAGTTGATTTCAACGAACCGTTGTTTACTGCATGTAGACATAGTGACACACATGAGGAAGTGCTTACTCAGATAGATAAGTTAAGAAAATTAACTGTTGTTGGACATAAATTGTCTAGTAGGATAACATCATTTAAGCTGTTGAAGGAAACAGACCATTTCGACTTCATTCTCAGTCACTTAGCATCAATTTTAGTTACATAACCTAAAAGACACTTGTATCATAACTGGCCAGAGGTGTACTAGAACCTCTTTGGTGGAACCAGTACCTCGAAATTCAAAGCAGAGAGAAGTGCCCTTCTTGAGAAGCAAATATTTGCTCAGCTAGTCAAATTCCTCTTATTTAATGGAACAGTAGTCATTTCCATATTCACAGGAGCATGTCACCAATGCTTATTTATAGCCATATGAATTACAACATACTCCCATAATATCCTTTTTTAGGTACATTTTAATGTTATCCAATCTAGGTCTAGATCTCCCAAGGGACCTCTTTGCTTCAAATTTACCGACTACAGCTTTGTAGGCATTCTTTGTAATATTTGTGTCTTGCATACCATTGTGTTTATTAATGCAGTTTGAGAGATTTATAACTAAAACCAGTTACACGGCTCTTATATTCAACAGTACATTTCATTTTATCTTTATTATTAACATGATCATGGCTGTATGTTTTAGCTAATGGCAGCCATTCTTAATCCTGTTCCAGACACTCAATTTAAATATGCTAGATGTAATGCATTCAAGAGTCAGTACTTTTTACACTATATTACACAACAGCCCATTTTTAGAATAAGTGTCCTCCATGATTTATTGCAACCAACATATTTAATGGTCAGTATCATTACCTACAATTGTGTATTATTACAAACCTTGTGTTTTATGTTGAAAGATTATTGTAACAGTGAATGGTTAAGTTGAATTGGTAAGACTTAAGATAATTTAAAATTATGATTAAATTGTGAAATCACATTGCGTGTACTGGAAAGTGCCCTACTCATTTCCTCTTTGATTGTGTCACTCTGTTAATATTCAAATCATGAAGCTCCATATTATATAATCATTTGCAGCTCAGTATTATTTCTTTTCTGTCTGGTTGGAATTTTTTCCTCAACAGCATGTTTGTAAACAACCTCCATTAATGTTCTTATTTCATGAGAGACTAAGTTATCCCCATACAAAATGACAGACAAAATTATTGTATTGTGTTTTAATCTTTACATTTTTACATACCAAATGGAATGACGAAGACTGTGAACTGAATGTCTGCATCATTCCTTGAATGTAATCTGCTCTGAATTTGTGTTGAGTTTACCCATTGATGTACTATCACATCCCAGAAACACAGACTCCTCTGGGCTTAATTTCTGTGTGAATGTAATTTTGATTTATTAGTGCTCTTTCCAGATACTAAGTATAGATTATTCAGAATGTAATTAACTTTGAATTCAGTTTTAATTTCCAATGTTGCCAAAATTATTGTAACCAATTTAATCTCACCCACCACTGAATTCATGCATTTGGCTTTCCTGTCACTGAATGACCATTCTTTGTGTTCATATTCACGAGTTTGTCCATTTTTGCATGTTATAGTACACAAGTCATTGACGTTCCAGCACAAATCCTGTCTTCCTTAAGATCTGTTTGTGGTGTAGTGAGAGGAGTTGTTCAATGGAGTGTGTCAGTTGGTTTAAATATTGCACTGCTTTGTTTCATATTCTGTTGTTATATGGTAAATAATTCTGAGATACTTGATTCATATGCACTTCTGCTTATTGATCCTGATATGGAATGTAAGCAAAAAAAAAAGAGGATAGGAGGGTGTCTACTGGATCATTTAGCTTAGGGCCCAGTGGCAGACTGTTGTGAAGGTGGTACTGTGCCCTCAGATTCTACAAAATGCTGAGAATTTCTCCACATCTTCTCAGGACTCTGCTCCATGAGATTTAGTTTGATACCTCATGAGCGCCTTCTTTATATAACATGAGAAGTGGCATCCAGAACATTGTTTCCAATTAACTTCTCATACTACTTGAACTTAAAACGTTTAAAGTTAATAAAACTTCCCAACAGATGCAGTATGTTATTAATACATTATTGTTTAATAACAGATAGGATCAGAGGCCCTAATATAAAAGATTGACACCTAATGAAAATTGTTCAAATTTGTACCCATTTAAAGGTGCTCTCTGGGAGATGGAAGGAACTAACTGAACACACACAAGTAACCATTCCTAAAACCTTAGTGTTCCATCACTGTTTAGTGTTCAACATGGACACTTATTGTTCAGGTCCTTCATTTAAGGGTGTCTTCACCCTTCCAGACAAACATTAAACAGGGATTTATATGCATTATGAAGTTATTTTCCACCATAAAAAACTGTTTCACTCCTTATTTTTAAAAAAGTGAGATCCACAAGGCTAGATAAATGCTAGTCTGTAGTAAGCATTTACAAATTTGGCTCAGAACTAGAATCTATGTACATTTTTGGCAACAGAATATGTAATGAAATATGAAGTTCACAAGAAAATAATGATTAATATATTAATGAAACAAAGTAACAAGGATATATGTCATAGTGCTGTAGCACAAATTGGATGAGCCATAACTGTGATTATTTTTGTACAGGTACTAACCCAATGTGATGTCTCCACCTACAAGGAAAAAAGCCCCAAAACGAAAACAAACAAATTCACCTTCATTTAAACTTCACAAAGTGGAACATGAAAGCCCTTCTTCTTCACCCGATAAACTGAAGAAACCAGAAATCACAACTATATCAAAAGAATTCACAGAAACCCAGGAAGAGAATAAAAGTGGAGATTCATATGCAGGAAGTGTATCTAAACATGGATTTGACACACCACAAACCAAAGGCATATCTCAGGATTTTGAGAAACATAAAAGTGCAAAACAAACTTGTTCTCCTTCATTTGAGGTCAACAGATCAAAAACCATAGCATCACCTGAAAAAGCTGATAAATGTGGATATTCTACACAAGCAAGTTTTTCTTCATTTAAAGTTAAGCAAGAGGGAAACAAAGTTCAATTTGAAAAAACACAACACTGTTCTGATCTAGAAGTGATGGATATAGGTAAGTTTCATTTAAAAAATTCACACTGTAAAGAATGTGGTGGTACAGGAAATGTATATCCATCTTCAGTGGAACAAGGAAAACCAGGAGTTTCATTTCAGAAACCTGAACATTTTGATGATGCAAGTAGGGAAGATTCATGTCTCAGAGAATTCAAGAGACTGCAACAACGATGCCGTGAATTAGATAGTGAAAGAGAAGCATTAATGTTAGCAGTTGGCAAAGATATGGGGTTAACAGCTAATATACAACTACTTCATGAATACAACACCATTAAAGACATAACTCAGATTGTTATAGACAGCTTATCCAATATACTAAATATTCCTGTAACACAACTGCATGAGGAATTAAATCTCAGTTTTGAAAAGTAGCACTAAAAATGAACTAATGTTATCAGTGTTACACTTTTATGTAATATGCCACCATTAATTACTGAAAACATCGGGCACACCCTATTCAGCAGAATCTGTTTGCTTCTTAAATACTTTTCATAATTAATCAATAAACATATAAATAGTTATAACTGAGTGAAATAATAATTATTTTGTAATTATAAGTTTTAGTTCATTTGGAAATGTCTCTTTGCTTAAATATATAACAGTTTATTTGACAAAATGCTAGTTCTACCCTTATTTTGAGGACCCACTAAGTCCACAGAATATAAATGGTAAAAGCTTCGTATACTTGTAAAATGAGCTGTATGCTGTCAAATAAAAAATGTCAGGCCCTCTTGGGTTTTGTATTTGCTGAGTGTTAACACATTCATTGTTAACATGTGAGAACTTGTTTTTATGAGTTGAGGTTAGGATGACTTTCATTATATACCACACTGTTCTTTCAGTGTTTATAATAAAAACTGTTATGCAAGTGCAGAATATTCTGAGACTTTGAACTCACAGACTTTTTGGACTTCTGCCATTGCATATACAGAAATATAATACACTACATTTCAGAGGCAGAATCCATCCCTGAAATGTAAACATATTATTTTTTAAATACATATGATGATGAAACAAAATTCAAAGTCTACCAGTTCAAATGTCAAAACCCTAAAGAATCATATTTTGAAGGTTACTGTAACCAGGTACCAGTGATACTCTGCATTTGAACTTTTTGCATCTTGCAAAGGGAGTTAAGATTATTCACTCTGCACAGAAACTTATGAATCTGATTATGTGAATTACAGTCAACTGTTGCAGTTAAATGTAACTTTGTAGCGCTTAACTACAGTCCCATTTATAATGGAAGGGGGTAAACAGTTCATATCAGTTTATTCCAGAAGTCTACATACCAGGATACTTTTATATTTGCCTCCATCCTTGTATAAATGAGGTTTTGCAGAATTATGAACTGAAGATGGTGCAGTGGAGATAGCTGACAGTTCAGCTGTGGTTATAAGGTTTCAGGTTTTCTCAGTTGTGATTGTTCAGATTGTGGTCTTCTGAGTTGTGACACTGTGGTGTTGTGGGTTGATAACTGATGTAATGGTGTTATACTGCTAATCAATTTTCAAGCAATTCAGGTTTCTTTGTTTTTAATTTTTATATCCTCTTGTATTCAAAATGTGAAAAAAGAAAAATTTACATTTTATATACATGTAAGTACATGTAAGAGAACAATCATTTCATTTTTAATACATCGTATGGTTATAATACAACAGGAATATTCACATTACTCAACTGCTTTTTATACTGTTCACAGCATAACATTTCAGTAGTTTTAAATTGACAAAAACCTTCTACATCTCAAAACTTACTTCTCAACAGTGCAAGATTTTAAACCAGCATTACTTTACCTTTGGTGGTTTATACCATTAAGTAATGACATATTACACGTACAGAAAAGTTCTGTCAGCAATAAAATTCAATCTGCCACTCTTTTAGTGATGCATATTTCTTCTCCATATTAGTCTAATTGTTTCTCAAAGAAAAAGCAGTTGGGCAACACAGGGTGTATCTCCCACTTTATCAAGAATAAAATGGACTGGGAATTTGTATGTCGTCGTGGTAACCTCTAATAGTATGACAAATCTAGTGGCTGGGAAACACACAGTTCCAGCTGAGATGAGTGTGACAAATCCCCAAGGTTTTCACATGACTTTGAGGCATAACACTAGATATAACACTATGGACTGTTGCACAATGCAGAGTTTTATAAAAAAATATAATATATAACTTCTGTTACAAATCATTCAGGTTAAAATGGAATGTACTAAATGTACAAACTGTACATACAGTTTCTCAGTTGTATGACAAATGATGAACCATTGTACCAAGGCACTTGAAATTTGGTATGGTGGGCTGTTTCATATGCCAACACATTTCATATGAAAGTCTGAATGTAGAAAATTATGAACACTGTGACAGCACAAACATTTCAGGTCATAAGAAAGAACAAAAACCATATTTTAAAAGCACGAGACATGATGTTCTGTACACCATGCAGAAACTTACTTAAACACAGTTCTAAGATTTTGTTGTAGCTGGAAATTACATTTATTCTTACAAATTTATGATAGCATGATACATCATGAAACTGTTAAGTCCTTCATTATATTCTACAGAAGTATTTGGAAAACATGGCAGTTACTGGACACCCCTTTGGTACTGGAATTAAATGCCCCATGTAATGCACAGCAGACCAGAGTTTATATGGGGCTCCACATGGCTGTGGTAAGGCTGTTGGCTGTATCTGCCACTAGGCACCAAAGGGTCACAGTACACATAATTGTATGACTATCAAAGTCAGAATCTGGGAATTGTATAGTTATGGATACTGATGGCCTTACAACCAAATATTAATTTAAACTTGCATACAATGGGAGAAGTTATCCAACAACTCAATCAGCTGATTCCATAACTCTTTGTACTGGAAGACAGTGTCATCCAAACCTAATGTGAATTTATTCATTTCACAATATACAAGAGCCACAGCTTTGAGTTCAAGTTCTCACAGTATGTACAAACATATTTCTGATAATGTAAATTGTACTTAAATGTTGAAAGGATTCTTCAACAGTCCACTTTTCATTGGCTGAAGAAATAACTCTAAGCACAAAAATGAGGCTGGCTATCTCAGTATCTAGTGGTAAAACACCACAGAAGTCAAAATGTTTCACATGTGAAACTCATAATCATTCATTCAAATAAAGTTTTATACTGTATTTATGATACTCTTTAAGAGTCATGTTCAAAACAAATATCAGTAAGCACAGACATATTGTTATGCATTTTGCAGCTATGCTGTCTTTATCAGCAAGGTAAGGTTAAACACAAGGCCGGCAATGTACATATAATGTAACACTGATGTGGGTTGGTGCAGCCACTGTTGCAGTGTAACAGCAGTAAGTATTACATATTCTGAGTGTGTGTGTCTGTAACCTTAGGTATCCAGCATGCAATGCGCACTGGCCACATTGTCATCTATGGCCTTACCGACTCTGCAGTATTTTTCCACAATATCTCATAAATGACATGATATAAAAAAAAGTTACTGAACATAAAATGTTTGTTTTGATTTTCTCTACAAGTTTTGTCTGAAACATTTCTCATTCTAGGAAGAACTGAACAAGATATGATCAAAGAAGTTTATTGGTCTTCATGTAAAATACCCGTTATTCTTGTCTGACTGTAATGAAACTTGAATTTTCTTGAGAGATTGCCCAATTCTAATGAAACTTAAATTTTCTTGAGATTTAAAAAAAATACTCAAATATCAAATTTCATAAAAATCTGAACAGTGGGAGCCAAGTTGTTCCATGTGTGTAGACAGACATGGTGAAGCTGTCTCTTATTGCAATTTTGCAAATGAGTCTAAGGTCACTACTTTCATTGAGGTCAGTTTTAATGAAGTGTGTTCCACGTTTTGTTCTATTTCAAAACTGGTATCTATTATCTAAGGTGGGAAATAATTTGTGCAAATTTTAGGGGAAGGAGAGCATTACTGTACATGACTTTCAGTACCTTTAAACTGCAATACTTAGGAAACCACTACAGCATTCAGTGTAATGTCCCCTCCCCCTTTTTTTGGAGGGGGGAGCATAAATTAGAATAAAATGAAAACCAGCATTATAAAAGCATAAGTTAACTATCAGCATGTCATGACACATCCCTTACATGCTGTATTATATACAGAACTAAAATGGGGTATTTTGAGTTCCTTCTAAGCATTATGTTATGGGGGGAGAGGGGGGAAAAAAGAAACATAATTGTTTCCTGTCATAAGTGCACCCCTCCCCCCAAAAAAGATTGGGGGGAGGGGAATTCACAGGTTGTTTGGACTGTCTGGATCGCAATTAGAAAGCAACTAGGGTATCTCATGAATGATAAGATTACTTTAAAAAAATTTTTTAACTGGTAAAAAAATTACAAGTGTTGGAAGTATTCAAAGTGGCATACAGTTTAATTAGTATGTGACAGACAACTTAGTCTAGTGAAAACTCAATTATGATCAGGACATCTGTATGAAAAATATATTTTAATTATTTTTCAGCAGTTTCAGAATCTATGTGTAGATGACAACCTCACTTTAATTGTTTCCATTGCAGTTACTTGCAGTACAATTATAATCTGTCCAAGTAGAGCTTTTTTTCACTGTATTTTAAAATGATATCACAGATGCTTAACACACACAAAATTACCACGTGACATTTATTTTAGCCCAAAAGCATGTACTGCCTAAACTGCACACAAAAGTCCTTCAGTAATTCCAATAATATTCAACAATCACTTATCACATTCAGCACCAAATTAACACAATGTACAAACCATTTCTGTAACAGACTGCATGTTCAACCTGTGTAAGTATGAATGGCTTGCAAATAACCATTGGCATTAAACCAGTTTTTGTTTTTCGGAAAATGTCTGCTGCTGGCAGTACAAACTGCACCAAATGTCCACACTGGTTTATCTGTATTAAGGGGAAGCTATTAAAAATCAGTGATAACATCTGGTTCAGTAAGATGTATCAAAAAAAGAGTCTTGCTATAGATTATGCTAATATTAGAACAAGAGACTGAGCTGTTGCAAACATGCAAAGTATTAGCAACCAAGAATAGGATGAACATCTACATGACATCCCTGTACATAAGAAAGGAAATGACAGTGAACAGCTACATAAATCATGTGTAACTTCTAAGTATTGGTTTAGGATGTAGAAACAGAAAGCAAATTCAAGACAGAATTCAATATATATTATTACAATCTACATCTATATATAGTAGAAGTATTAGTAGTAGGAGTTGTAGTAGCAGTAGCAACAGCAGAAGAAGAAGAAGAAGAAGAAGAAGAAGAATGGAAACAAAAGTTTTAAGAAGGAAAGAAAATGCTAGAAAGGGTGTAATAAAATTATGATGAGGCACTTATCCACAGCTATATGAAATGCACAAGTATCCAAAGCAGAGTTTGGAAATCATCTTTAGAAAAACAATGTAAATATAATATAGGTGTAGCTGTGTGGAAAAAAGCACATATGTAATTTCTGAATCAGAAAATTAGGAAAGAAGAAAACAGCCAACAGAAACCCATTCAATATCTTGCAATGTGTCACATACAGAATCCAACAGACAAAACAACTTATACAACCATATGAGCAACAAAATGGGTAAACTGCATGAATAAGAATAATATGATAATAGAAGATGTGGGTAAAGGGAAGACAGCAATAGTAGTTACTTGTAGCAAGTAAGAAAAAGTTAATTTATCAGTGATAATGAAATCAGTATGTTACCAAATTAACCAGCCTAGAAAATGCCAAGGCAAAACCAGATTTTTTAAAAGTATGCCAATCTAATTAACCAAAATCTTAGAAAACAGCAGTACAACCGAACCCCAAAGCACCAAAGCAGTGAACATCAAAAACCTCATCACTAGAGCCTATTATGAGGGGGGGAGAAAAAAAAAGAAGCTCCTTGTAACTGACAAAAATGGAACTACAAAGTAAAGCTCATATACCCATAAGGAAGATCAATTTGATAAAACTGGCCAAGAGGCCAAAAATTTGTAATTAAGTGATGAACACAAATGTATAACAACAGATACAGAGGAATTCTAGGTATTACACTCACTGAAGGAACCATCAGAATTGATGATAAGTTAAATAAGCAAATAAAATTGACAGAAGAACAAGGAAAAGGCATTCTTACTAAGAACGTACAAAGGTAGAGTTCATCCTAGACCAGGCCATGAAGGCGCAGAGGCAGAGTAGTGGTATAGCTACACTCTTTCTTCAATCCTGGCACAAGATAGGGGTGGGTGGTCAGCGCCATACCCCAGCCGCTGTACACTCAGGGAAGAGACCTGGTACCCATTGTACAGGAAGCTGGGTGGGGCCCAAACCCAGTCTGGACAGGCATGGAAATTCTGTCCTCCCCTGCCAGGATGCGATCCCCGGACCGTCCAGACTGTAGCAAGCTGCTATACCAACTACGCTATCTCAGCCCACATTCTCACTAAGAATGATATCAAAATTATTTCCAATATGATAACACA
>Ga0123354_10009156_pt1 | contig 15129 bp, 12 predicted proteins | sample TergutLab28metaG_2_FD_97872 | JGI IMG/M metagenome (GOLD analysis project Ga0123354, IMG submission 97872) | Labiotermes labralis P4 segment gut microbial communities from Petit-Saut dam, French Guiana - Lab288 P4 | ecosystem: Host-associated > Arthropoda: Insects > Digestive system > Gut ...
CATATGGTCGTTTATGAAAAGGATCTCGCCTGTTCCCGGCACGGTGACATAGATCATCGCCTCCAGGCCGTTGAGGATGCTCTCCACCGTGTTAAAGGATTCGGTCTTCACCCTGTACGCTTCGACCGCTTCCTGCACGGCGGCGTCGAGCAGGACATCGCGCTGGTAGATGTTGCTCATCATCTCGTCTATCCGCCGCGCCAGGTCGCCGATCTCATCGTCCCTGCCCTTTCCGAAGATGTCGCCCCCGACGAGCCCCGCAGTGGCGACGCTTTCGGTCAAAAGGCGGATCGGAGTGACTACAAAACGGCGTATTATCAAGATGTTCGCGCCCATTACGATCGTCAGCAGGATGACCAGTATCGAGATGTTCACGATAGAAGTCCTCTGGCTTGCCCGAATGAAGTGGTCTTCAATGTCCGCGCTGATGATCCCGATGACTTTCCCGTCTTTCCAGATGGGGACCGCGCCCGTGTTGTAGCTCCCCCACCTGTCGGTTACGTTCATGACCCCGGCGGACTCGATACCGCGAAAGGCGTCCATGTGGACCTGCGCGATTTCTTCATATATGTCGAAGTACGGCGTCTCGGGGTCGACGTCAAGGTCGGTGTCAAACACAAAGTAGTAGGTATCGTCGATCTCTTTGAGCGCATAGATATACGTAGCCCCCAGCAGCTCCTGCAGCTTTCGCAGTTCACCGAGGACCGCGCCGTGCGCCGCGAGGTCGGCGTCGATGTCTTCCCTGCTGTTGTATGAGTAAAACCTGTCGATGTCGATGAGCTCCCGCGCCGCTATCGAGATCGAAAGCAGGTTGGATTTTACGCTTTCGCTGAGCAAAGCCCCTTGTTCGCCGGTATTTATCAGCGTAATGAGAACGCTTACGGCGAGCACGACGACCAGCAGGCCGATTACCGCCGATATGAGCAGTTTCTGCATTTTTCTGTTCATGTACGTTCCCTCATTTGCAGTATTTGTCAAGAAAAGCGATCACATCGCTGAAATACCTGTCGCGATCTTTGTCGTTATGGATGGCATGGCGCGAATCATATCCCCTGACGGTCGCCGCGTCCCCGGCCCCCTCGGCAAAGCGCAGCGCCGCCTCGCTTGACAAAACCGTATCGTTTTCGGCATATGCCAGGAAGAGCGGTATCGAGAGCGAAGGCGCGTTTTTCAGCGCGTTCGCGCATCCGTTTTTGACGCCGGTGAACAAACGAAACGAGATGCGGCCATGGTACAGCGGGTCGCTTATATACGCCTCCATCCTCTCTTGAATGCTTGTGAGGACTTCAGGCTTTAGCTTGTTTACGGTCGCGAGCCCCGGGGACAGTTTGCCGGCCACCCTGGCGAAGCCCACGATCAAGGGGTTTTGCTCCTTATACAGCCCGAGCCAGGGGGCTTCCAGCACGGCGCATGAGTATCCGCCCGGGTCCCGCAGCAATGTGTTGATGACGATATTGCCGCCCATGCTGTGCCCGTATAACGCGACCGGGGCGTCTGGCGCCATCTGCCTTGCGGCGACTGTCACGGACACGATGTCATCAAGGAGGCATTCGTAACTCGGCGTGACCCCAAAGTGTTTTTTCAGCAATTCCGGAGGCATTCCGGGGGGCGCGCCGTGCCCCCGCTGGTCAAAGAGCAAACACGCGTACCCCGCTTGCCCCAGCGTTTCCGCGACTTCGGCGTACATCGCGCCATGCTCCCCGAACCCGTGGCTTATGACGACTATCCCTTTGATACTGCCTTGTTCGAAATTCCGGGCCTCCGCATTAATCGCGGTCCCGTCCTTTGCGGTGACGGTGATCCTTTGCATGGCAGTCCCTCCGTTGTTTCCTGTATTTCCGCACTTTCCCGTTATGATATCACATTAAGCTACAAGCCGCAAGGAGTCCGGGTTCGACTAGCCGTTCCATGCGCCGAGCGCCTTGCTGAGCTGGACTATGAAATCCTGGACGTTGGTGATGATGCTCTTTGCGGAAAGGCTCCCCCTGTCCGCCAGCTTGTTTGCCGAAAATTCCGAAATATCGACCGTGTAGAAGTACACGGGCCGGACCGTGCCGTCGCGCATCACGTGAAACATCGGCGTGATATTGCCCGCCGCGATCGTATGCAGCGTGGTCGCCATCGCGATCACCGCGGTCGCCCTGGACAGATGCAGACGCATCGCGTCCTGCCCGGCATAGGCGTCGCTGAAAACCTCCGGCATGGGGCCGTCGTCCCGAACCGAACCCACCAGGACGACCGGGACCCTGTTTTGCAGGCACGAACAGATTATCCCGTCGTCGAGCCCTTCCTCTTCGACGAAACGCTCCATCGAGCCGTGCAGCCGGACGCGGTTAAGCGTGTCGATGTGATTGTAGTGCCCGTTGGGGAAAGGCTCCTGGGTATAGATGTCCTGCCCGAGCGCGGTTTTCCGGTATGCGCCCTCGAGGTCGTGGGTCGCCAGCGCGTTGCCGGCCAGCAGGGCGTTTACAAACCCTTTCTCGACCAGGCCCGAAAAAGCCTTGCGCGAATCCGCGTCGAACGCGCAGGCCGGCCCCATCACCCAGACGATGTACCCGTTTTCCCTGTCGTGCCGCAGCATGTCGTATAAAAAATCATAGTCGACCGAGAAAGCGGTCTCGCGGCTGCGCCCCTGACGGAAAGAGAAACTCTCCTGGGCAGCGGCCTGCTGCGCCGCAAAACCGTTCGGGTGGACATATATACCGTCCCGCCCGTCTTCCGTCCGGCCTATAGCGACCAAATCCCCGCGCTTTATGTGCCGGAACTCGCGCACATGTATGTCTCCGCCTTCAAGGATCGCGACGCAGTCCATACGGCTGCTTTTCGCGAGCCGCCACTTGCCGCTGACCTTGAAATACTCAGGGAATATAGTCGTCGCGTGGTACCCCTCAGGCGCGACAAAGTCAGCCGGCGCCCCTGCAAACAGGGCGTCCGGCGCCCCGCAGAGCGATTTTACCGAAAAATCCGGTTCCGTATAGGCTGGGAGTTTAAATTTCATTATTATCATCCTTTCTGATAACACAAACAACCTGCATGACTGTCGACGATATCCCGGACCCGCTTCACCCTACCAGGCGCGCAGTCGGGCGGGACCTGGTCGCCGACCCCGAGCACGCAACCTGAACCCGGCGGGAACAGCGCCAGCACCCGGCTGACATACGCCTCAAACTGCTCGTCCGAAAAAAGGCCGGTGAAGATCGGCCCGGGCAACCCTCCCCACAACACGATCCCGTCGCCCGCGAGTTCGCGCAGGCGTTCGGGCGCCACGGTCCCGACAGGCGCCGGCGTGATTCCCTCGGCGACGTCGAACCCGCAGCCCTTCAGCATACCGAGGCAAGGCGCGAGCGTCCCGTCGATGTGGATGCCGCAGAACTTCCCCGCTCTATGCAACTGACGCGTCCTGCGCTCATAGTAGCCCTGATTGAACCGCTCAAAAAAAGCCCTTCCCGTAACTTCGCTTGACAGATTCTCCGCAAACTCGACATACTTCGCCCCCGAAGCCGCAAGTATATCAAAGACCGCGTCCTCGGTGCGCTGGATGTCTTCGTTAATTTTCCCGAATGTCTCGTCGTCTTCATATACCAGCGAAACGGTCGCCTCCACCCCGGCCCAGCGCGACAGCAGCTTCTGCAGCGGCGCGGCGCAGATCACGGGCGTCGCCGCAAGCAAACCGTCCCCGCCCCACAAGGCGCTTATCCGGTCGAACGTATCGTAATTTGCCTTGAACTCCGTGTGCTCGTGGACGTAAAGCATTCGCTTCAAGTCATCGAAATCTTTGACAAAATGCTCGGTATACGCCCAGGAAAACGAAGTCTTGAGGTATTTTTGCCTGCTTGTCAGCGAACCGGACGGCGTGTCGAAAACGCATGTTTTCACGTCGCCTTCCACTTTTTCCGTGTACCGGACCCCGCCGCTGTACGTTATGTCCCAGAGGACGGCGTTGTATTCAAAGCACGCGCCGGCCCCCTGGTCGCGGTGGAACGCTATGTAACCGCCCTCGCCCTGATACTCCTCAGGAAGGAGGCCGCGCTCCTGCAGGCTGAAAATCCAGTACGAAAGGTCGGCAAACCAGGGGGTCTTGTCAGGGAGACCCCCATTGAGCACCGCCAGTATCCGTTCCTGCTCATTCATACGACCTTACCCGCTATCTTACCCGAAAACATAGTTGCATCACTCTTCCCTGTTCCTTCCCGTTCAAGCGACCTTACCCGAAAACATGGTTATAGTACTCTTCGATGTGCCGCGCGCCTTGCCTGACCGCCTCTTCAATGAGTAAAAGCCCCAGTTCCGCCGTCGCGCTGGTCGGGTCTCCGAACAGCCCCGTCTTCGTGTCTTGGAGGCCCCATGTGGAAACAGGCCCCCGCAGTATCGTGTTGCACCGTATAGCGTCTACGTCCGTGTACTCTTCGGGGTGCACGAGCTCCGGGGCGATCGCGAGTATCAGCGACGTCTCCCATTCGCCGCCGTGGATATCGCCCTCGGGATCCTGCTTGAGCTCATTATAAAGCCCTGAGCTGAGCTGCATCGGGGAGAGCGTCATGGTGTATATGTTATGCTTGTCGGCGATCTCGCGCATCACGAGCCTCAGCAGGCAGTCATGGTTGCCGTGGCAGTCCAGCATGACGATCTTGCCAAACCCCATCCCGATCAGCGAATCGACGATGGAGAACACGTAGTCGGCAAAAGTCCTCGGGCCTATGTTCGGGCAGCCGGGCCATTTGCGGACGACCGACATGGAAAAACCGTATGTTATGGTCTCCATCACCAGCACGGGCAGTTTGCCGCAGAGCGCTTTGCCCAGTTCGCCGCCGAAATGCCTCGCGATGACGGCGTCGGTGGACACCGGCAGATGGCGCCCGTGCTCTTCCGTCTGCCCGACGGGAAGGATGATCACCGCATTGTCCTGTATGTGTTTTTCCAGCTGCGGCCAGGTCTGGTCCGAAAAGTAAAAAGACATTCCCGCATCTCCTTTATTAATCCGCTTAAACCGGCATAACATGTTGCGCTCCGCGGAGCGCATCATTGCCCATATATTTCGACCGGCAGGTCCAGGTATTTGGCGGCTTCGATCAACGCGTCGGTACAATGCCCGTACGCCGCGGAGCAGTGGTGGATGTACGGGCCTTCCATAAGCTGGCGCTCCCACCGGGGCCAGTCGTTGACTTCGATCCAGGCGTAGAAGTCCCTTGTATACGGGCCTTCTATCGTCCTGGCTTCGCCGACCCCCAGGACATAGCCGCCGGTATCCCCGTCGAAGCGGCAAATGGACAAATCCCCGTCCTTGAGGCGGAACTGCGCCTGGACCGGCTCCGTCCCGGGCAGTATCCAGGGGGGCATTATCGTCACCTTTCCGCATGACGGGTGCCGGAGCGACGCGGGCGCGCCCACGTGCCACATCAGGACTGCGTTCGGGTTCTCCGGGTGGCGGATCACATACTCCGGGAAAAACACGCGGCCCGGGTCGCTTTTTGCGGCCTCTATCAGGATCGAGCTGATCGCGCCGTGAACGTCCGACTCGTCGGCGATAAGGACCTCCTCGCCCGCCAGCATCGTATACAGGGACGTCCCGCAGCCAATGGCGTTGCCGATCGAGAAAAACGACTGCATCGTCACGGCGGAAAGCCTGTGCTTTTTCACGAGGTGCAGCATTTCATCCTTTGCCGCCAGGCCTTTCAGAAGCTCGTCCGTATCGCTGACGTTCCCGCAGTCCAGCCAGCTTTCCTTGAGGGCGTCAAGCTCCCGGGAGTAGCGCTCCCTGTTGTCATTGTACCGCTTGAGGGTGTTTTCGATAAAAATCGCGATGTCAAGGGGGAGCACTTCGATGCCGAACCTCTCAAGGAGCTCGCTTTCGTTGGTGATGGTGGTCCAGAAGAAGTCTATCCTGCTGCCGATATACCCGATGCGCATGTTGCGCGCAGCTTTCACCACCGCCGCCGCCCGCAGGAATGTGTCGAGCGAATCGGCGAAGACCGGGTCGTCTATGCGGCAGTTTTCAATATATGTGAACTTGTTCCCGACCAGTTTGCGCACGACTTTCGTCGAAGCCAGGAGGCCGCACAGTGTATCCCGCAGCCGCGAGCCGTCAACCGGGTCGGGCGCTTCGTCCCTGGGCCCCCACAGCAGCGCCGGCAGCCCCATTTTCCGCGCTATCATCCCCACGGCGCCTTCGGTGCCGAAGTTGCAGTGTGGCATGAAGATGGCGTCCACGCCTTTTTCCTTGAAATATGCGACGACAGCGTCGACGTCGCCCTGGTCGCAGACAAGCCCGTCCCTCTCCGGGAGCAGCCCGTCCAGGTCGACGTAGTCAACGCCCATGCCGGTCAGTTTCTGTTGAATGAGCTTCTTGTGCTTTATGGCGTCGCTGTGCGAAAAGACGAACTTCCCGATCGGGCACAGGCCCAGCAAAACTTTGGCCATTTCGTTCCTCCCCGGTAAACAATACCGCTTGTTTTTTCCTGCGCTAATCTTATCACAGCGGGTGGCCGATTTCAATATAGCTGGTAAAAATTCGACGGATAGCTGGAGAAAATTCGACAGAATAAGTTGACAAATGAGCAAAATTTTACTATAATTGCGGATGGAAAAAAATGTTTGAAAGCGAGTTTCAAGCAATGTACATACCCTGTCCGGGCAATAGTAAACTATGAACGGAAAGCAAATAAGGCTCCTGATAGTTCTGGCGGCCATTGCGGTCGCCGCGTTCGGGACGCGGTTGTGGCTGGACAGGTTGTGGGCAGCCCCGCCGGTCCGTTATTCGGCGACGAACTGGAGCTACGCAAACGTTTTCGGCATCGGTATCATCAGGGAAAACGAGCCCCTGCGCTTTGTACGGGACGGCGAAACGTGGCGCCTGGAGGACGACCGGGACTTCGAAGTTGATCACGCCCGGGCGGTCGCGCTCGTAAACAATTGCCGCTACCTTTCGATACGGGAGACCGTGGAGGGCGGCATACCCCGGGAACAGTTGGGGCTCGATACGCCCGCATACTCGATAGAGGTAAGCCTTCCCGGAGGCAGGGCCGAAACCTTCGACATAGGCGCCTGGACGGCGGACAGAAGCGGGCGCTTCGCAAAAAACCGGGATGACGACGTGGTTTTTGTCATCGAAAGTTATGCCGACGCGGTTTTTTCCCTCCCAAAAGACCAGTTTTTAAACCGGAAACCGCGCCAGATCGACTGGCCGGCGTTGCTGGAGCTTGTTTATTACTCCGGCGGCAGATTCCAGATCGCACTGGAGCGCGGGTCCGACCGGGAGCCGGTGATGCAGACATTTCCTGTGGCCGCGTACACGAACAGCCAGGCGCTGGAAGAGTTTGCGTTTCGCATCATGCGTTTTTCATTCGCAGACTTCGTGAGCTATGTTTACGGGCCGGGCGATTTGGGGCCATACGGGCTGGACGAGCCGTCGCTCGTGATCGGCGCGAAAGACCCGGAAGGCCGGTTCGGGATCCTGCTGGGGCGCCGCGACGGGCAGGTCGTTTACGGAATGCGAGCGGAGGCGCCGGGCGCGGTCTTCTCGGTCCCATACGCCGACGTCGAGTGGATGTACTCGCAAAGCGACACATCGTTTGCGTCCAGTTACCTGTTCTACGGCGACGAGCGGTATGTCGAGTCTGGCTACGATGATATAGAAATCGCCATTGAAGGCGATTTTAGCGGTCTCTTTGCTGTCAAGCCCGAGGGCGGCGGTTATGCCTTTTCGATAGACGGGTCGGCAATCGACGAGCAACTGGCGGTCGCCATAGTCACCGGACTTGCGGACCTGAAAACCGCAGGCAGGGCAAATGAGCAAAAAGCCGGGCGGCAGCTTTTTACGATCAAAGCCAGGATGAGCAGGCTGCTCGTCACGCAGTGCGACTTTTACGAATATGACAATGTTTTCTACGCCGTCGACCAGGGGTTCGGCCTGTATTTTCTGGCGCGTAGGGAGCAGATAGACGGGTTTGCCGGGTTGATCGTCACGGGATCGGGTAAGAATCAATGATCGAGTTGAAGCGCTTATACAAACGATACGGAGACAAAACCGCGGTCGAAGATTTTTCGCTCACGATCACCGGGAACCAGGTCATAGGCCTTTTGGGGCGGAACGGCGCCGGCAAATCCACGACGATGAACATGATGACCGGCTGCCTGCCGCCAAGCGCGGGCAGCGTAACGGTCGGCGGTTTTGATATGCTGGAACAGCCGGAGAAAGCGAAGAGGCTTCTGGGCTACCTGCCGGAGCACCCCCCGCTCTACCCCGACATGACGGTCAGCGAATATTTGCGGTTCGCGGCGGGCCTGAAAGGCGTCAAGGGCGAAGCGGCCCGCGCCGAAACCGGCATGGCGATGGAGGCCCTGTCTGTGGGCGATGTGAGAAACCGGCTCATCCGCCAGTTATCGAAAGGGTATCGCCAGCGGGTCGGGATCGCCCAGGCGATATTGGGCCGGCCCGCATATGTGATCCTCGACGAACCCACCGCCGGGCTCGACCCGATCCAGATACGGGACGTTCGGGACCTCATCCGGGATTTGGGCGCACGGTGCTCGGTGGTGCTGAGCAGCCATATCCTCCCGGAAGCCGCGGACATATGCCGGCATATAGTTATCATGCACGAGGGAAAGATAGTCGTGAGCGACAGTACGGAATCCCTCATAAATGACAACGGCCGTCTGATCGTCCGTGCCGGAGCCGAAATGCTTGAGCAGAGGCTCCGCCTGATACCCGGCGTCGAAGACGTGCGGCGGCTTGACAGGGCGGAGGAAGGCGCGTGGGACTACCGCATAGACTGCAAACCCGGCGCGGACGTCCGCCGGGAGATCGCCGCAGCCTGCCATGACGCTGGCGCCGGGCCGCTGATGCTCCGGCCCGTACAGGCGACGCTTGAGGAAGTGTTCCTGCAGGCGATCCAAACCGGGGGGTGCGCCGATGGTCCTAATGAATAACACTACGTTTTCACCGCAGTGCTCGTGCATTGACTGTAACCTACCTGTGCCGGAAGGACACCCCTTGTACAGTAACTTATAACCGAGGGACACGCCGATGAGCGCGATATATAAAAGAGAGCTTGGAAATTATTTCCACACGATGACCGGATACCTGTTTTTGTCAGTCTTCCTGTTTGTCTGCGGATACGGCTTCGTCTTCGGCAACCTCTCTACCAACCAGGCCGGCATGTTCACCGTGATAACCCGGCTCCTGAACGTCCTGTACCTGCTCGTCCCCATCCTCACGATGCGTATCTTCTCTGAGGAACGGCGCGCCGGGACGGACCAACTGCTGTTCTCCTCCCCCGTGCCGGCCGCGTCTATCGTCCTCGGGAAGTACTTCGCCGCCGTGTCGGTGATACTCATCGCGGCCGCCTGCTCGCTCATATTCCCGATTATCATGTTCATATACGGGAACCCGTACATCGGCGAAATCGCCCTCGCGTACCTGGGCCTGCTCCTGACCGCCTCCGCGCTCGTCAGCGTCGGGACATTCATATCCAGCCTCACGGAACACCAGTTCGCGGCGTGCATCCTTACATTTTTCGCGGTGCTGCTGCTGATGATGAGCGGCGCCGTCATCCCTCAGATAACGAGCCCGCCGCTGGCCGAAGTCGCGGCCTGGTTCGCGGTGTTCCTGCCGTTTAACCACTTCGCGAGCGGGATCCTGAGGCCCGACGCGGTCCTGTATTACCTATCGTTCACCTCCGTTTTTCTGGTGCTGACCTTCGTATCGCTGCGGCGCAGGCAAGCGAGGTGAAGCCGATGAAAGCAACAAACCGCCCCCCCTTCCCGTCGCGGCGGACACAGCTTCGATTATACCTGGTTTTGCTGCCTGCGCTGGCCCTGGCGGCGGCTGTCGGGATAAGTTCCCTGGCGCGGCTTGTCACGGAAAGGCTGGACCTGCGCGCCGACATGACGGAAGCCCGCCTCTTCCAATTGTCCGGCCAGTCCGCCGACCTGCTCGGCGCCCTCGAAGACGACATAGAAATCTTCACATTATACCGCACCGGCGCGGAATCCAGGACGATTCTGAACCTGCTTGAAAAAATGGAAAGCAGGTTCCCTAAGATACATGTCTCGAACATAGACCCCTCCAGGACCCCCCTCTTCACCGCGCAGTTTGACCCGCTGGGCGCCGGCGTGGCCGAAAACTCGGTGATCGTCACCGACGCGCTCCGGCAAAGATACACTGTGATCTCCCCCGCCGAGTTCTTCACGGCGGACGTCTCGACGGGGCGGATAACGGGTTTCGACGCCGAGCGGCGGATCATGTCCGCAGTGGAGTATGTCAGCTCAGGCAGGCGGAACAGGGTGCTGCTGGCCCGGGGGCACGGAGAAGCCGACGACGCGTCGCTGTCGCAGCCCGTGCGCTTCCTGGAGTCGGCCAACTATATCGTAGAAGGGTACAACATCGCGCTTGCCCCCTCCCCGCCCGACCCCGAAACCGACCTCGTGCTGATAATAAACCCCCGGGCGGATATCACCGAAAGCGAATTTGACACGCTCTCCGCCTTTCTGAAAGGCGGGGGAAGGCTGATGCTGTGCCTGGGCGCGGGCATGGAGTCGGCGGTGTTTGACAACCTGAACCAACTGCTCGGCAGTTTCAACTTCACCGTAGCGGACGGGATCGTCATGGAGGACAACCCCTCGCATTACCTGGGCGACAGGGCCGGCATCGTCCCGCTCATGTCCCGCACCGACCTGACGTCGGCGCTGATCGACAACGACATGGCGGCGGTCTTCCCCCGGTCGAGGCCCCTGCTGCCGGTTTCGGAAAGGCTGCCGGAAAATGTGGCGGTGACCGTCGTGCTGGCGTCGTCCCGCGACTCATTTGCGAAGACGGACTTCGAAAGCCCGGACAGGGCCGCTTCCGACGCGCCCGGGCCGTTTGCGGTGGGTTTGGCGGCTGTGGAGAAACTCGGGGAAGACCGCTTCAGTTACATAACGGCTTTCGGCAGCTCGGAGTGGCTGACGGACGCGCAGGCGTTCCGCAACCCCGGCAACTACAACCTTCTGCTGACGGCGGTCGAGTGGATGTTCAGCGGCAGGAAGATGGCGCATGTGACCCCCAGGCCCCTCGGGGAGAATGTGCTGGAGATCAGCGACAACGCCGTGCGGACGGGGATCTCGGTTCTGGTCCTGGGCATACTCCCCCCGGGAGTGCTGCTTCTCGGCTGCGCGGTATTGATTAAACGAAGAAGATCCCTGTCATTTCATAAATAACACATCCACAACGGCCCGGACGGGCCATGAGAGGAGATACTCATATGAACGCAACCGGCTCCAAAACAGAAAAACGGCGGACAAATGTATTCAGGGTGGTGAAAAAGTTTCTCGATGAATACGCGATCATCTACGGGATATTCGCGCTGATCATCATCGTCGCGGTGGTCACGCGCGTCATGCTGGGGACATTCACCATATTCCTGAGCGTAGGCAACCTCATGAACGTGCTGCGGCAGGTCTCGATGATCGCGATCATGGCGGCGGGGATGTTTTTCGTCATCGTCTCGGCTGGGGTCGACATATCGGTCGGCGCCACCGTCGGGCTCATCAACGTCCTGTTCGCCGGCTTCATAATGTGGTTCGGCTTCCCCCCGATACTCTCGGCTCTCATGTGCCTCGTCATCGCCGCCGCCATCGGGGTCGTCAACGGGACCCTTGTCGCCCATTTCGGCATCGCGCCCCTAATCGCGACGCTGGGGATGCAGTCGGTCATTCGGGGGCTGATATTCGTCATAACCAGCGCCTACGCGGTCTTTGGCCTTCCGAAATCTATCAACTGGCTCGGGAACGGCTATTTTCTCAAGTACATCCCGATACCGGTCATCATTATGGTCGCGATTTTTATACTTGTCTATTTTGTCTCGGTGCGGACCAGGTTCGGCCGCTCGGTATACGCGGTCGGCGGCAACATCGACGCCGCGTACCTGGCCGGGATCAACGAGAAAATAGTCCGCATCGCCTGCTATGTGATCGCGAACGTCCTCGCGGCCATCAGCGGCCTGATCCTGACTTCCCGGCTCGCCTCGGGCCAGCCCAATTCGGGGACAGGCTGGGAGTTCGAGGCGATCATCGCGACAGTGATAGGCGGCGTCTCTGTCGTCGGCGGCAAGGGGCGGGCGTTCGGGGTCCTGGCCGGCGCGCTGCTGCTGGGGCTGTTCACCAACGGCATGACGCTCATGAACATAAACTCGTACTACCAGCAGATGATAAAAGGCGTGATCCTGATCGGCGCCATAGGGCTCGACGTCTACACCGTGCGCAGGAAAGCCAGGGTATAGGGATAACGGGAAATAATCATTAATTAGGAGATCAGCGAATGAGCGATATCATTTTGTCCGTTCGGGGCATCACAAAACTCTTTCCGGGCGTAACTGCCCTGGACGACGTGTCTTTTGACATAGTCCGCGGCCATATCCACGCAGTCGTCGGGGAAAACGGCGCCGGGAAATCCACCTTGATAAAAATACTCTCCGGCGTATATGCCCAAACCTCGGGGACGTTCCTGTTCAACGGGAAAGAGGTCGTGGTCAACCGGCCCCTCGACGCCCAGCGGCTGGGTATCAGCGTCGTCCATCAGGAACTGAAGCTGGTCGACTCCCTGAGCGTCATGGAAAACATCTTCCTCGGCAGGCCCCGGTGCAACAAGGCCGGGCTCGTGGACTGGAAACAGATGCGCATACAGGCCCGGGAGCTGCTGAACAGGCTCAAGGTCACACTCGACCCGGAACAGCCGGTGTCGACGCTCAGCGTCGCCCAGAAGCAGATCGTGGAAATCTGCAAGGCGCTTTCCTATGATTCGGAAGTCATCATAATGGACGAGCCCAGCGCCACCCTGACCGAAAAGGAGCTGGATATCCTGTTCGGGATCCTGCACACGCTGCGGCAGGAGGGCATAACGATCATATACATATCCCACAGGCTGGAGGAGATTTTCAGGTTCACCGACATGGTTTCGGTATTCCGCGACGGGAAGCACATAAAGACGCTGCCCACGGGCGAGGTCAAGATGAACGAGCTGATCCATATGATGGTCGGGCGGGAGCTGGGGCAGGAGTTTCCGGAGCCTGTCGAAAAACTCGGCGAATACGCGCTTGAAGCCAGGAATATAAACCGCGGCAACCTTCTGAAAGACATAAGCCTCTCGCTGCGCGAGGGGGAGATACTGGGGATCGCGGGGCTGGTGGGGTCCGGGCGGACCGAGCTCGCCCGCGCCATATTCGGGGCTGACAAGGGCGTTACCGGCGAAGTCTATATCAAAGGGGTAAAGGCCGGCATCAACAAGGTCTCCGACGCCATCCGGGTCAGGATAGCGCTCGTCCCGGAGGACAGGAAACGCGACGGGCTGGTGCTCGGGATGCCCGTCAGCCACAACATCAGCCTCGCCAACATGGGCAGCGTCACAAAGAACAGGATGCTGAACCCGAAAAAGGAATTCGAGCTGGCGTGGAAATACATCGACCTGCTCCGCATAATCACGCCGGACGAATCGCGCCAGACGCTGAACTTGTCGGGAGGCAACCAGCAGAAGGTGGTCCTGGCGAAATGGCTGAACTCCGACGCAAGCGTGCTCATCGTGGACGAGCCGACCCGGGGGATCGACGTGGGCGCGAAGGCGGAAATCTACCGCATACTGAGGGAGCTGGCGGGCCAGGGCAAGGCCATCATGATGATTTCGTCGGAAATGCCGGAGCTTATCGGCATCTGCAACCGCATAGTGGTCATGCATGACGGGCGGATCACAGGCGAGCTCCAGCGCTCGGAGTTCTCCCAGGAGCGGATTATGGAGCTGGCAATCAGTTGAGCCTGTCCGCCGATCTGCACCGGCTGTTCTGTGACCAGGCTGCGCTGTGACCAGGCTGCACTGTGACCAGGCTGCGCTGTGACCAGGCTGCACTGTGACCAGGCTGCACTGTGACCAGGCTGCACTGTGACCAGGCTGCACTGTGACCAGGCTGCGCCGGGAAGGATGCCCCCGAATCAGTTTCAATTTGCAAATCAGTGTCAAAACACTTTCAGTGTTAACACTTTTTTGAATAATAAATAAAATGGAGGAAAAGAAATGAGGAAACTAATAGCTGTCTTGCTGCTGCTGATCATCGTTTTCGGGACTTTGGCAGGCTGCAGCGAGGAGGATCCGGGCGCACCCGCGGGTTCTCCGTCGCCGGACGCGACTTCCCCTGAGAAGTCTCCGGAAGCTCCGGCCGAAATCAGCGCGGGCGTGTCCCTGTACTACCGCCGGGATGAGTGGTACAAAGACCTGGAGAACGCATTCTTCATGGCGGCGGAGAGGGAGGGCGTCAAGATCGACATCCAGGACGCCGACACCGACCCTGCCAAGCAGGCGCAGCAGTTGGAGGACTTCGTCACCAAGAGGTTCAGCGCGATCGCCTTCGCGCCCGCGGCGCCCGACGCGCTTGTGCCGGTCGCAAAGGCGGCGTCTGACGCGGGCGTCGGGGTGTTCATCTTCGACGGCTACATGGACGAGCCTTTCGTTGACGGCAACGTGATCTTCGACTTCGCCCAGTGCGGCAAGGACCTGGGCAACGCGGTCATCGAGTGGACCAACGTGTTCATGGCGGACAAGGACACCATCAACGTCGCGATCATCGACCTGCCGATATCCACTCAGGTGGGCGTGCCTATCATCAACAACTTCAAGGAAACGATCGGCGCCGACAGCCGCTTTGTGGTCGTGGCGCAGCAGGATGGGAAGGCGGACCGCAGCGTCGCCATGTCCGTCATGGAGAACATCCTGACCGCGCAGAGGAACGAGGTCGATATCATCATCGGCAACAACTATGACGCGGCAATGGGCGGGGTCATGGCGGCCGAGGCCGCCGGCATCATCGACAGGGTGGCCGGTTTCTCGGCGTTCTGGGGCGAGGAAGGGTTCCTGAAGCTCGAGAACAACGAGCCGGGCTTCAAGGGCGGCATCAGCTATTCCCCGCTGATCCTCGGCGATTCCACGGTCAAGGCGATCGTGACGCACTTCAACGGCGGGCTGCCCACGCGCGACGTCGTGTCCCCCTCTATGATCCTCACCTCGGCGAACATCCATGAGTTCGACTGGCGCGAAGTCGTGGCGCTGCGCAAATAAAAGGTATTTACCCCAGGGCAGAGCCCTGGACCCCGCGCCTGCGGCGCGTGATTGCG
>Ga0123354_10009157_pt1 | contig 15128 bp, 13 predicted proteins | sample TergutLab28metaG_2_FD_97872 | JGI IMG/M metagenome (GOLD analysis project Ga0123354, IMG submission 97872) | Labiotermes labralis P4 segment gut microbial communities from Petit-Saut dam, French Guiana - Lab288 P4 | ecosystem: Host-associated > Arthropoda: Insects > Digestive system > Gut ...
CACCGCTAACCTCTAAAGTTGCATTTTATATATTTATTCAACAAGTATAGGTACTGAATATTTTAAACATGGTATATACTCTCCATTTTTTTCTCTTCAAAATGCAGTTTGTTTCATAATTCTAACATATTTGGTTCCTGTATTATTCACATTTTGTATACAGGGTGTGCTAAAATTAAAAAAATAATTCTGGCGCCAAAAGGTTAAACCTGTCAGTGTCAACCACTCTAAATGGAGGATGCAGGAGATGGGGCTGAAATCCATGAAAAGTACCTGTTCTGACTGGAAGGACTGTAACTTAAGTAGTTCTAATAAAACTGATAGGTGAATCTTGTCATATCTGTAGAATTTTAAGTTGTTATCTACATTATATAAGTCCTTTTGGTGCTGTAGATCTCAAAGAATCAAGACTAGTTTCAATGCTTCGAACATAATATACTTCTTCTCTTCTTGCTGGCTTCCAATCCAAGGGCAGAAATTTCGGTATGAACTGTCCTCTGTAATTGTCTGTTAATACTGCCACAAATTCATTGTTAAGAAATCATTAAAACTTGCCAAAATCTAACTGGTCAAAGTTTGTAGCATTACCACCGTTCCAAGTATGTAAGGCAGTGACATGATGCATGAGTGTTCCTTATGAAGCATACAAGACATGGTTGTGGGTTTTAAATTACAAATTATGGTTTACTGTATATGCTTTCTTCTTATGAATATGTGTGTGAGTAGATTAAAATGCTAGAATTGGTATGCTTCTGATTTTGCTAGGAATGAAGTTGTTATGATCTGCTAACTGCTGTACTTGCTGTTTGTTGACAGTCACAGAGGGACCGGTCTCTAGACCAACAGTGCACAGTTACAAGGCCTGGGGTCAGTTCAATAGCTGGTGCATTAGCTGTAGAACTCATGGTATCACTTCTGCAACATCCTTTCAAGTAAGGATAAAAGTGCATTTTGTGCCTTTGTACCCTATTTTTACAAGTTATCATTCTGTCCAAGTGTTTGTTCCCCTCTTTCCAACAGCAAATCTGAAGCTATTCATGAAACCTGATATGAACATCAACTGTCAAGAGGCTACCCCCATCTCTGTACTTTTCAGTTTCCTGCCATCATTACCAACTTACTGGCCATGCAACTTGTGTAGTGAAAGCAACACTAGCTTCATTTATTGTATGAATTTTGTGTTATAATAGACCTGCAAAAGGCATTCAGATTTTAAGGCTTTTTTTTTGAAAAATTTATAAGAACATTGTGATGACCACATTAAATATGTATTTAGCTTTTGGACTGATACCCATAACTGATGAACCACTCTAGATGGATACATGAAATTTTGTATTCTTCAAATCATGAACCTGCCCACAGATTTTGTGCAAAACTTTTTTTTTAACTGCAAAAGTGGCATGCAACCTCGACCAGAAAACCTTTTGTATAACCTAAAAAAAAACCAACAACACAAATTATTCTGTGATTCTTTACTTGAGTACTCAATGAAATTATTTTCTTGAAAAGTTTTCACTAAGAGAACTGGAAACCTATCCTGTTTGTTATAATTTTTGGTATTAAAAAAACATAAAGGAAAAGAAAAAATGTGAGGTTGGGGGGCAGAGGAAAACTGTGGATATCCATCAATTAAGTTCTTTAAAAATGCTACTGAACTATACATTTACATGGTATTTGTCCTAAAATAAGTTTGTAATACACTGTAGTGGCAGCCTTTCTGTGAACATGGTAATGGATATTTGGGATTTGTTAAAGGCAGAGAGTTTGTTGACCAGGTGAACACCTATCAACTTCTCAAGGAGACCTCTGCTTCATGGAGTTGGTATAGGACCTTAATCCTTTGTGATTCTGTGCAGTGTGTTGGTGCCCAAGTATTATTTAAATTTCACCATGTGATGAATGTGCATGCCTCCTCCTCTTCTTCTTCTTCTTGATTCCAGATCATCCTCAATAGCATCTATCCACCTTTATTTTGGTCTTCCTGCTTTTCTTCTTCCATTTGGTTTCCCCAGAAATACTTTCTGTATGGTGCTCTCATTGACCAGCCTATTATAGTCTTCTCTGTCTTTTTGTTACAATATTTGGTTTTCTATACATAACCTGTAGTACATCATTTGTTCAGATTCTTCAGCCATTATGATCTTTTATTGGGCCAAATGTCTTTCTTAGTACATTCAACTCCCATATTTTAAGGGATGATTTCATTTGCTCTGTCATTGTCCACATTTCAAAACCATATGGCACTATAGGTTTAGTCAATGTAGTGTATATTTTTGGTTTCATGTGTTTTGAACCTGCCCATTGGTGCACTTTAATATTTTTATTTGCACCTTCTGTAAAATTTAATTCCTTCTTTATGAAATGTTTCAGAGGTTATGCGCCTGCTAACTGTACAGAAGAGCCTCAAAGTGAAGCTAGTGATGAAGGAAGCCCTCTGGGTCTCGTACCACATTCGATTCGAGGCTTCCTTGCACAGTTTCAACAAGTGTTACCAGCTAGTCATATGTTTTTGCACTGCATTGCGTGTTCAGAAAAGGTACGGTAGGTGCAGTGTATGTTAGAAATCTATGACTTGGTTGGATACACTATAGTGCTAAGAGCTTTTAATATCCTTGGTTACAGGATATGCTTTCCTTTAAAGTATGCATATTACATTCCTCTGTTATTTGCATCACTTTACACTTCACCAGTCTCATAAGCCTCACAAGAAAATCGGTCTGTTACAAAGGTTAACCCTTGAAGGACGAAACTATATCTGTCTAATTTAAAGACCCAGTCTGTACCACGCAGTAAACACTCTCTGCCTTGATTATAAAAACCAATCAGTTAATTCTGTATAGAGAAATAATAGTTTTTTTTTTCTGAGATCCACACAAAACACTTAAATGCACTGTGGGCAGAACACAGAATTTCTGATTGTTAAAGCTGGTGGTATATAAAATAAGTCTTAGGCCTTACACTTCTTGCATCAGCACACATAAATCAAGAAACAGTACATGCAAGATTTATGGTTCTCATGGCATTCATTATGAAAATAACCATCTTCTGGGATATGATGCCTTGTATTCTGGTAGGAATTTGCCAGCATTTCAGAGTAACATGTTGCCTCTTCATCAGGATAGAAGAATTAGCCAGAAGTTGAAGAACAGTACCTTGACTGCTGTCCATGCTCTGCCACAATGTGCCCCCACTTCCACTTTTGTGCCTTGCATCTCCAGACTCCTCTTGTCCTCCCTGTCCCTGTAGACTGACTACTGTCCTCCTTGTGTTTGCCTACATGGAACAGTGTGACTATCACCAAACAGATGTGTGTGAATTTCTAATACAGACATATTCTGATTTTGGTTGAATACACAAAAATAACAGACACTTTAAACTTTAAACAAAACTTATGTACACTTACATGATTGGTGTTAATAATAGAGAATATATCGACAGATTTTAGTAAAAATCTCAAACATGAACCTTTATCTGAGTGGGTTGGTGTTTGAATTTTAGTGCACTGTTTAAGAAAAGCATATTCGACCAGAAAATGATAAATTAATGAGGGGGGAAAAAAAAAGCAGAAAATAAAACAGATTGTGCAGCATGTCTTAAAATACAGTAAATTTCCTTGTTGCCTAAATACATAAAATGGATTTTGTGCGTGTTTGTTTTATGTGTGTTTGCATATGCAAATGTAGGTGTTTTACAGGTTAAACTTCTGGCTGTTCATCCAGTGGGAATTGTATTGTTTTGTGTGGACAAATGGATGGATGGGTGGCTGGACATGACAAGATGAACAGTTGCTTTTCACAACTTCTCTGTGAATGTGCTTACACAAGGGCCAGTCCAGCCATCTAGGATCTCTCACACAAACAGAAATAAGAACAATGTACAGGACTCGCAGATTGCAGAATATATCATATATCTAAACACCCCACATATGTTGTATAGCTACTTGATAAGTCCATGTATAACCTGAAGATGGCCAACATTAGTGGCTGAAACATGTAGTTGTGCCTAATGTAGTAGATAGCCAATATAATACAGGGTGGGGCAAAATAACCTCCGTATATTTTAAGGTGAATAACAAAAAAAACTATTCGAGATACAAATATTTTATTTTTGGATTCTGAAACTACAACATGGGAAGTTTTAAATCACATAGTCGTAAAAGAATATCTTGCAAGTGGTGGCCGTTGTTTGCGTGGTGTTTGCGTGCAGAGCGCGTGGGAGACTGCAAAACGGACTGTCTGACATCAATGTTCTCTGGTGTTTGAGAGGTGCGTGGTCGTCCTCATCTTTTTTCAGACACACTTCCCGTTTCCCTGAAGTTCTCAACCCACAACAGAATGGATTTTCGGTCCGGTACTCGGTCCCGAGGGGGGATTTGGTAGCGAGTACGGAATGCACGCTGCACCGCTACGATAGAGTGACTTTGCGAAAAGTAGGTTTTGACGGCAAATGTGCGCTGCTTGTTGGACCACACCATCTTTACGACTGCGGAGTGTTGTAACAGGAACTTCCCAACTACCTGCACCTTTCGAGCCCAACCCCACCCTTCTACAGCCTCCCTTCCCTTCACAATGCCCTACTGAAAGTAAGGAGGATATTTTGCCCCACCCTGTACAATAACTGTAGTCGTGTTTTAACGATATATAACATGTTACATTGATCCTGTTATCATATAGGACATGGAAGAGCATGAGGCCACGAACTATGATGGGGAAAATCAAGTGCAGAATGTATTATGCATGGCATGGGAAGGGTTAAGACAGTTGTGATAAACTGCTCTTCACATTATGCCCATATTCCCCAAGTGTGATAATATAGTTTTTTTTTTTTTTTCCATTATGGCAGGTCCTTAATGAATATGAGACCCAGGGGTTTGAGTTTCTCTTGCAAGCATTCAATACTCCTGATTACTTGGAGGATATTACAGGCCTAACAGAGCTGAAGAGAGAGACAGAAAATGCAGAGGTAAGATATATGAAGGTATTTCTGAGACTTTCAGTAGTGTTGTTTTTTTTTTTTACATCTCCAGTAATGTTTGTTTGCTAAATTCTTTGTGTAATATTTCCTGGATTAATTACAGCTCAATGAAACAACATATGGTAAGAAGTTAGAACACATCAGGTTTCACCAATACAAAAACACCGGCTTCTCCTTTTCTAATAATAATTATTTTCCTTGTTTTCCTCTCTTAGGTGTGGGAGCTGAGTGATTTGGAAAACTACGACGTGGAGTGAGAAAAGGCAGTTTGGAAAATGATACGCAAGAGTACTTGCATTGTTTCTTAATAATTACTATAGAATTCTTATTATATGGCCCTTCTTTAATCTCTTTCTTTCCTATACCTTTGTTGCATGATACATTCGGCTGTTGTTAAGAATAAGACTTATCAGGATGGTGGTGGAATTATTATTATTGTTGTTGTAGCTATTTATCATTATTTTATTTATTATTTGACTGTAGTGTCAAGTTAACAGACGAATAGAACAATTTGATTTACAATTCCAGGGAGCCATCATTTTGTCAGCAACCAGTACATCTTAGGGAGTCCATATGGTGAGATTCAGTGCAGCGTGTTGCACATGGGTATTTACAGAATTCAGACAAACTAAACTCACTACAGTTGTATAAAATCTAGTCAGACATCTGTTGTGATTGGCTTCATTAGGATAAGTGTTACACTGTATCAAATTGTGTATGTTTGTCCTGATCATACACTCCATAAGCTAAACTATGTGATAGCAAAACATACAGTTTAAAGTTATGATACTGCAGTGTCCAGTTTAAAAATATAGGGCTACACGCTGTTTTGGGGAGAGGAGAAAAAAAACCTTGCGGACAGTTATCATACTTTCATGTATGTATGATGCCTTGTGATTTGTGGATTCACTTTTCAGGGAAAAATATCTTAATCACTCATATTTTACAGTGTCTTAAACTCACATATTAAGTCACTGGTACTGAAAATTTATATATCTTCCTTTTTTAAGTGTGTTACTGATGCTGTCAGTTGCTGAGATTATATAGCATTGGTGATAGGTGAATCAATGAGCATGGAGTGCTGCTTGAATGTTACTAATGGGAAAACTGATATACTTGCAGAAAAAACCTAGCCCAGTGCCATCTGCCCACCACAAATTCTGCTTTAACCAAGTCCTCCATGTTGAGAAGGCTGGCATACACAGCCTCTATAACTCTTTGTTAAACAGTGTTTAAATATACTGTAGACACAGCATTGTTACAATCTAAATGTGTGTGACAGCTATTACAGTTACATTTTGGAGCAGCATGACAGAGACCAACTTTGTTTCCATGAAACAGAAGGCTTTAAAAGTATTTGTAGTGGCTGATTTTGCCATACTTTTTTTTTTTTTAAATATAATAAATGTTGTTATGAACAGTTTAAAAATGCTTTGTCAGTATGTGGGCACAAAATATTAGCTTGTAGGAGAGAAGTTTGTAGCAGGTTGAGGTCTGTTACATGGATCATGGGCACTAGATATAAAGGCCATAGTAATTCATTATTCTAGACCATGCTTGCAAAATCCTTTGGTAACAGTCAGTTACAGCCTCTTTTTCAGCCATGTAGTTAGAGTCCAACTGAGAATTGCAAACCATCAACAGCAAACAATTTATACAAGATTGCATTTGTCTGGAGTTTGACGCCATGTTGATTGGTAATTTATCGGGATTTCGGATCATATTACTGCCTCCCTCTTCGGAGTAGTTAACTAAGGATATGTTTCTGGGAGGAGAGAGGTGGTGTAGGTGCAGCTCACTGGAGGCACAGAAAGTAGAAAGAAGCAGCTGCAGTAAGGAGCAAGTTGAAAGATGGAGGAGGAAGTTTTGCTAACTGATTACAGTTTGAAGAGACTGAGAAGGGAGAATCAAGTATAATAGGTAATGCAAAGGAGAGCCTGGAGAGATCATTATGTTTTGTTATTGTTGCTGTGCATCATTGTCAGGAAGTTTTTATGGCCATAGTGATGTTTTGTATCCTTGTGGGGAGGTTTTGTCCATTCCTGCAGGGAATGAATGAGAGGTTTCTCCTCACTGTTCATGTTGGTATGTACCTTGAGTTCAGTCACATGCCTGATGATCTGATCCACATATTGGGTTTTGGCAGAAGGAGTCTTGATGTTGTGAAGTTGGTTACAGTGATCCCTGTTGCAAATGTGCTCAGTTATCTTTTTTTGCCAAGTGCATATAAAGAGACCTCAAGAAATAAGTTCTGAATTCTGTTGTGATGAAGCTGAACTCAACAGAATTACAAAATGATACTGCTTTAAAATCTGGAAATAATGAAAACCAGTTTTGGGCTTTAATTAGTACACAAAAGTACTGTAACATTTCAGGAATGTTACAGTACTTTATGTCCAGTCATGTTTTGCACATACTTATTCATGTGAATTATCACCTTTCATGATGAACATCACATAATGAAAGTACAGTTGCGAGATCACCCACCAGTGCTCATCTGTGTAGTTGAGGTGGCATGAACAATTCTTTACCTTACTGACAAATTATTAGAAGGAAGACAAAGGCAAACATGGATTCCACACCTAAAGAATGAATGTTAATGATTATGTGAAGTTTTTAATCATCTCAAAATTTAAGGTCTATACAGCCCCTTTATTCAGATCAAGAAGCCTACTGCATTTCATTATTATTTCATTTGTGATATTAAAACACCTACATAATGGGGGTAAAGTTCACCCAACAACAGGCCACAAAGGTCCAAAAGAGTAATAGAGGTATAGCTCTACTCTTTCCTAAACCTTAGTGCTAAATGGGGGTGGGTGGTGAACGCTGTGCCCTGGTCACTTATCTGCAGGAAAGACCCGGTACCCATTGTATAGGAGGCTGGGTGGGACCCAGGGCCGGTCTTGACTTGACGGGTGCAGAAAATCTTGCCCCCACTGGCATTCGATCCTCAGACTGTCCAGCCTGTAGCAAGTCACTACACCAACTGAGCTATCCTGGCCCAGACAAACTCCTAAGGGCATTTTTTACATGTTCTTGTATACGTTCCTGTACAATTACACAATTCACAGCAGTGGTAAATCCTGGTCCAGATGTTAGGTCTAGCAGAATGGCACAGTGCCACACTGTACCATCCTGCAAGATATGACCCGAGTCAGGATTTGCAACTGACTGGCCAACTGCATAATCTAAAACCACACATTATACACAAATTGCGGAATGACTGGATGGTTTTGAAAATATTGTAAAGTGAAGAGATGGTAATTACAGGTCAGTCACTACTGATGTACTAACAGTAAATTTACAGGTACCATCATTTGGCAGTTTGCATGAAACTGATTACTGACAAAAATGTTGTATATTTACTCCACTGTATATAGAAAAACTTTTTTATATGAAGGATAGAGGAAAGTCAATAAATTGAGCAATTTGCACAAATGTTTGTTAGCTATTCTGCAAACATTGTTGATGTGCAGATAACCCCACAATAGAAGTGTCAAAGAATAAATCATATGTTCACTACAAAAGGTAAATGCTCTGTGCTTTAAGGCATGCCATGAAGATGTTGGGGAGTACAGGTATATATCCATATTCTTAACTTATGTTAATGGGGTTCACCTCTGGAAAGAGTAACCATGGCACCCATCAGATAGAGCAGGAGTGCCCCAAGTTCCCCCCCCCCCAAATTGGCCATGTGATCCTAACACACATGCAAGTTTTGAATCTTTTGCAGCAGTTTAATCCATTGTAGCTTGGAATGTGCCACCGCCTTGCTGGGTAGGTGGTTCCCGACGTTTCGATGGTTTCTGCCGTCTTACTCTTTAGTAGATACGTACGTTTGCGGGTGGCGTGAATTTTTACCGATACAGCTTTCAAGTAGATTAAAGATTATTTTTCAGCAGCAGGCCTAATACAAAGTGTAACCCCCTATCACCCACCCGTACTTACCTAACGGTAGACGCGAAAGTGATCGACCTGTGAACGCGATTAAGCTGAGATCCGTAATTAGACTGTGTTCCGCCCATCGTGCTAAATTACGTAACTTGTTTGCTAAAAATGTCAGACGGATCGCTTGTTGTGCACCACAAGGACAAGATGTAGAATGGGACCCAGAACCGTTCTGGACGTCGTGGAGACTAGTCAGTACCCTTGCAAGGACTAGAACCCCGATTCCCTGGTCGTCCAATATATCACCAATGGCTATGCAAGTTCCCATATCCCAAAGCCCTGTGCTACATCGTCATGTTAAGAAAGCCGATAGGCTTCTTGCACATGCTAAAATTACAAATACCAACATATTGACTTTTCCACATTTGAAGTTACAAATACCAATGAATTCACTCACATTCGAGAACATAACCTCATTCAGAATGGAAACGGCGTGCAGGTTACAAGATAACTCAAAATCTCGCGTATGTATTTTAGCCTGTTGTGAATTAAAATACGTTCTATGAAATTACTGTTTACATACCCGAGTACATCCACCTACAACGTTCCCTACCAGGTTCGGGGGTGTGGGAAACATTCCGCATTGATGACGTCAAACATAAAAAAAAGTTTTCGGAAATACAGCGAAACCAGCAATTTTAATTACATCACATATAATAGGTGCGTTATTTCTTACGATATTACACAAAGCTTTATTTCCCTGCGCAGTGGGCCCGCAAATCTTCATTAAACAAATCCAGTAATCAGACGATGTTCCGTAACGACCAATCACAAGACAAGGCCCTCGTATGCAAGCAGTTGCCGCATTTTAACACAGATGGCAGCATTGCCAGTGGTTCCATTCTTTTCATTCCATACATTCCAAAATGCCGAGGTTGGGCAGAATGTCAGAAGTCTGTTTGTTAGCTCAATAGCGCTGTGGAATTTCATAGTTTTACGTATGAAATTGTGTTTGTTACAACCGTATAATTTGGAGAAACGATTCACCGACTTGCATGTTACGTAAGTTTGAGTTTTAACGTGTTAATGACATGTGAATATTATTTTTATTTTATGGTTTTGTAAATGTCATCTGGTATAGGAAGTAATGTTATAATTGTAAAGTGCTGGAATTTTTTAAGGGACATGGTGGTTGATTTTATTATTTCTCACGGTTTTAGAGCCACGTTGAAGTAACTGTTCTAGTTCACAACGTTGACATGCATTTTGATACCAAAATACAACCTTTACCATTTGCTTGATTATATTAAAAAACGAGCTACAAATTATATTTTGGTCTATAACAGATACTATAGCAATGGAAGCCACAGAATCTCCTCTTGATGTTCTGTCACGAGCAGCAACAATGGTTCAGGATAGCTCCCCACCTGACTATGGTGAGTTATGTTTCAGTTATTTCACAGGGATTGTTTGTTGTTGTTGTTTGAAGGCTAATAATTTCAGTGCTGTCTTTTACACACTTTAAGTCACTGGGTGAGCTAATTTAGTTTAACAGCTTCAGATCAGGGTAGGGAAACCATCTTTAAAGTAACATATATCATGTATGCTTTTGTCATTGATGTCACATCCAGAGGCAAGATTGTTGTATAAAATATTTGGCATAGGGATGGATGTAATTCTCCTGCTCCACTGATTTCTTGTTATGATGAAACTTTGAATTTAAATATCTGGTATATAAGTGAGAGACCCTCATGGTCATTCCTGTGGTTTAAGAAATTACTACATGCAGTGGGAAGCCACTGGATGGAATCACTTAAGGTAAAATAGAATTGAAATGCCACAGTTTTAAGACTAAGGAGTCTTACAAGGTCCAATATATATATATATATATATATATATATATTCTTATATTTGCCTAATCCATGAAATGAGAAGAGCTTTGTTGATGAGTTTCAAAAGATTAACAATGAACAGCTTCACATTACGATCACTCATGTGGCTTTTATGATAGACTAGTACAATGACTATTAACATTTCAGTAGGAAAGTTTGACAGTTTTATATGTCTCTGCATGATTTCCACAAATAATCCTTCCGTTGATCCACTGTAATGTAAGCCTTTGAATGGTGTGGTGATGATGTGTTTTCACTGAGTATGTATGTCATGAATTTGGGAAAGTTCTTTAAAGATGCTTCGATGGACTAAATAACGTTACTATCTAGAAATAACTTCTTAATGGCAAAGGCCTAGGCTGCAACACTAACCTAAGCTTGATTATGTCTCAGCTGCTTCATGATGACATTTTTTTGGTGGTCACTACCACCTGGTGTACATATCTGTAACTGTAAGAATGACTGGTTGCATGGGGACAGAAAAACAACATAATTTACAATCTCAGTTTTTATACATAGAGCCATTCTGATGTACATACTTGGGTTCCTTCTGTTTTTAGCACAGTTTATTCCTTTAAGCATTAATAATAGTTATCAACACAACAAGCATCATTAGTTGTTGCTGAGTCAGCAATGGTCCAATATGCATTCAGCTTTGCTTTAAATAATGAAGTGACAGTGAAGCCATACGATCACTTCCGTGGTGGATGGATAGACATTTAGCGTGCTGTTACCCTCCATACAGTGATGTTATTTTGATGGACAGGTTCCACTGTGATAAGAAATCTGGTTGGTAGGAAGAGTAATGTTGAACTTTGTATATCCGTGATAGATATGTCATCATTTGTAGCTGCAATAATTATGTGTGTTGTAAAATTGATTATTTCCTGTTATTGAGGGAGGAACATTCATTCAGGGTGTTTGTGGGTATCATTCTGAACTTAATATCATTGCACAGTGACTGACGCAGTTTCCAGTCAGTGTACTGTCTCCCAGCCTTGTTCTGTACTGTGAGGTTGGTACCCTGTCAGCAGCATTGTAGTGCACAGTCAGCACAGTAAAGAAATGGAAGTGTAAAAGGTGGGGTAATAATCAGGTTTCACAAAAATGTTTCATTTGTTTAGTAGTTACCACATACAAACAACCGGCTGAGCACTTGATGGCCTAATTGTATCTTTTGTTACAGAATTAGAAATTTAGGCCAAAAGGATGTACGTTTGTGGTAATTGTGAAGACATAATATTTGGGCATGATGAGGTTTTATGCTTAACTGAAGGAAAGAGACCACTTGGGAGACCCAGGCATAGATGGGAGGATGATATTAAGACGGATCTTCAGGAAGTGGGTTGTGTGGGTATGGACTGGATTGAGCTAGCTCAGGATAGGGACAGGTGGCGGGCACTTGTGACTGCAGTACTGAACCTTTGGGTTCCATAAAATGCGGCGAATTTCTTGACTAGCTGAAAACCTGTTAGCTTCTCAAGGACTCTGCTACATGGAGTGAGTGAGTGAATGAGGATTTATGTTTATCTGTGTTAAATATAGCTAGGTTTCAATATTATAGAAATGTTTCCGTTTCTATAGAAAATGTACACTGCTGTATGTAGTGCATCTTAGAATGTTGGCAGTCACTGTCCATAACACAATGTTTTCCAGCCAGAATGAAGTGTATTATACTAATAATCTAGTACCTTAATTATATATATTTAGAAGATATGGGTTGTGATAATTTTAGCCTATTTCTGTGGGTCATTAACAATAACATTTACATATTAATGATTCAGGATAAGTCTGTGTTATGGTAGCCATGCTAGTGTTTGATAATAGTATTGTATCTGGTAATTCTGATACATAATAAGTACAATACAAGAGGTTTTTTTGACCAACATGCTGTTTTCTTTGGATCTTAGCTGTGGTTTTATCGGTATGCAGTTTGTTGTGAATATGAGAGTAGTAAGAGGCTGTGCTTCTGGATGGAGTCCCAAATTCCTGGTGCAGCTAGGTAAATCTGGTTGGTTGGCTGTTGGCTGTTTTGTGATTGTTGCATACCCTGTGTGCCAGAGATTATCTGATACGTAGTCTGCAAATAGAAGATTATATTCAGCATGCTTTTCAATATTTAGAACTTTGTAATGCCGTTCTTATGAACACGCATATTTTTGATAGCTTTTGTTAGAAACCATGACATTACATCCTTTGTGTATGAATGTGCATTTGAAACTTCTTGGCATGACTCCAGAGCTGTTATTTAGGATAGAGATAGGGATGTGTGGCATCAATATATATGTACCCAGTAATGTATTACAGTAAGGCACTTTAATTTTTCTGTAATAATGGATTTTTCACAGTAGTGTACTTAATTGTATATGCTGTAAATACATTTAACTTGTAACATTTATTTTGAACAAATTGGGCAAGATATAGGAGGTTTTATTGTATAGCATAGCCTTACAGAAGTGTGCTGTACAAATATGGGCATTAAATTCATGTAAATTTGTCTGAAGGAATGCCAGTTACTTTACCACACTTACTAGCATATGAATTAACTGACTGACAAGCTAAACAACCAACCAACTTCCCAACCCACCAGCTGACCAACCAACTAGCTAGTTAGCTGACTACCCACTAATGGAAGAAGGACTCTGCTCCGTGGGTTGGCATTGGTATGCACACTGAATGGAACTGTGCAGTAAAAGTGGTGATATTCAGCACCTCCAGGACGAAAGAATTGCTGGATATTGTAATTTTCTGGATATTAGAACATTACAGCTATGTGTACCTTGGTGTACCTCATGGACAGGCCTAACCATTTAAATTGTCACTTGATATTCTCTCCCATTTTCCATGCTGCACTTTTTATTCTCACGTCATCACCACATACATAACATGGTATGTGATGTATATAGTCTGAAAGAACTCAACAAAACACTAACAGTAACTTGCCAAGTTCATGAGTCAGAGCATTTTACCATTTTACGGCACAGTGAAATGTAATGGGTCTGTTAGTGAGTTTCACATTAATCAACCTTTCTGGATTATCCAGTACCAGATGTCACAGATTTTACACTGCCTGTTACAAGTGGATTTTGTGCCTGGAATTACTTGACTCTGTCCAGTAAACAGCTTTGAACTGGGTGACTGGGGTTCACTTCCCTGAGTTCTCTCTTACCACTCTTTCCACATCAGCTCTGGAGCCTGTCCAACTTCTGATTCAGTGGTCATCTCCATCAAATGCCGGGGTTTAAGGTGCCTCAAGGTATATAAACTTTTTTTGAATGCTTTGTGGACTGCTTCCCCAAAATTATGTCTTTGTCCATTAGGAAGTCCAACTGCTTTACACTGTTTATGAAAATAGTCTGTATTTACTGTTGGTATCATATGAAAGACATTAAGAAATGTGATGTATGACAGGATCCAGAGTTTCCTAATGCTTACAGCAGTTGGTACATATAGTTACCACTGGGGTTTAAATGGTTTTCTTGGTCTTGTCTCCCCAATCTACTGTTAGTACCACAACTACTTCCTCTCCAACCACTTCTGGTAATTCGATTTTCAAAGTTGTCATGCTGTTTATTTAATGATCCTGAATTTCAGCATGTGATCACTTGCGTAACTTACGAAGCGCACTCTGACCTACTCCTTGTGTTCATGTAGCTGATTTGTGATGTCTACATAACTGAAGCATTGGAAAAAGTAATTCAGCTTCTAGAATAGAACTTATTAATGTTTTTAGTTATTACTTAAAAAATTACATGTGTATCGTGTCAACATTATGAAGAGTCCTGTGTGTTGAGTGTTGTGAAATGAACAACAGCATGTTAGTGTGCTCATACTAACAGCTGCAGTTAGCCTTGCCTATTCTCTTAACCCTTTAAACGCGGAGTTAAATCCCATCCGCCATTTGCTGACATTATTAGGAGCTCACCATATTCTCCACATTAGTAGTATAAGGGTTAATGTGATAGTGATTATTAAAACACTTTATTATCCAACAGATGCACAAATGTATAATTCATAGATACAATTAGAATTATTATAAAATATTTAAAATTGCTCCAACATGTTTCGAATCACAAGGGATCCGTCATCAGGGAGCTTTTTACAGTTCTTGGCTAAAATTACAGTAATGGTTCTATCATGTCCGTTGTCCATATCAACGGACGTGATAGAACCATTACTGTAATTTTAGCCAAGCACTGTAAAAAGCTCCCTGATGATGGTTCCCTAATGATCCGAAACATGTTGGAGCAATTTTAAATATTTTAAAATATTTTATAATAATTCTAATTGTATCTACGAATTATATATTTGTGCATCTGTTGGATAATAAAGTGTTTTAATCGTCATTGATGCACGGTACAAACATGAAGA
>Ga0123354_10009158_pt1 | contig 15128 bp, 15 predicted proteins | sample TergutLab28metaG_2_FD_97872 | JGI IMG/M metagenome (GOLD analysis project Ga0123354, IMG submission 97872) | Labiotermes labralis P4 segment gut microbial communities from Petit-Saut dam, French Guiana - Lab288 P4 | ecosystem: Host-associated > Arthropoda: Insects > Digestive system > Gut ...
TGTTATAAAAACCAGTCAGTTAATGCTGTATAGGGAAATAATCGCTGTTTGTTCTCAGATCCACACAAAACACATAAATACACTGTGTGGGCAGAACGTAGAACTGTTGAATGTTAAACTGGCCGTGCATATAAGTGACCACTGGGCTTTGAACGGTTGAAAGATCATAGCAAATGCGAAGTGAGAGGTCAGCATCAGCCTATCTGACACGCAAGGGACTACTGCAGTACTGTCAATAGTGAATTTCGCTGCACATGAGACCCGGCAAGAAAATTTTCGAGATGTCAGATGAGGGGTGAAGGGGGGGGGGGGAGAAGCCCGAACAGCTACTCTATTTAAAACAGACAGGAAAGATCGAGCATTTAAATGGATCTCACAACGAACAAGGCCAGCAAATGCAGACAGTAACGTGTAGTCTTCATTTCGGTGGCACAATGGATTATAGCACCCTTGTTGACAGGGATTTCAAGAAGCTTCAAAGACACGGGCCAAGGAAAACCACGGTCCACTGGCTGCTGACCCACTTTCAACAAAGTTGAAACGCGTCCACTTATTTCACTTTAAAACTCCGCCAGTGTCATGAAAATTTGTACAGCAGCTCACGAGTTCTACCATGCGGACAGAAGCGGCGAAACGTCTGCAACTTTTGTGGGCGAATGGCCCAAAAAATGCCTGCAGGGAAAACACTCTGTGCCACTGAACATGTTCCTGGGTAACTCAACACGATTTAAGGGACAATTTATTTTTAGTGCCTATATACAGGGTGTTTCTTTTATCGTTTCCTCATGAACGGCGGCTTTACCGCACGGAAATCCTATATCCGCCGGGACATCCTGTCACAGCTACAGTGCTCAGGGACATGATAACAAAAACACCTGTATATTGCTGGGACAGTGTAGAGTACGTGAGAGAAATGAGAAAGTGTATCACAGACAATTGTGGTCAAAATCACGAAGGTGGGGCGCAGCTGGGAGGATAACATCAACAATTATGTCCAATTAAACTTCCGGTCATGTGAGGCGCTACGATTTCTTTATCAGCCACGCCACTGTCACCTTCACAGAAAGGGATCACTGGTAATTATTATTATTATTATTATTTATCACTTATATGCATGGTATGTACAATTATATACCCGAAACAAACCATGTTTCTAGTGTATACAGAGTGCAGCTGCTCTGTATTTACAATCTACACTACATGTAATGTTACTGTACTTTTACATCAGCACTTCCCGCAGTGTGCAGTGCCCAATATGACTGTTTTTTTTTTGCAGTTCCTTAATTTCGTGCTCTCTCGGTATGTTGCTCAGGTATTGTCTTACTGATTTTCAGATGGTCCCAGTCGCCCCTATTATTACCAGTATCACTTTCACATTTACATTCCACATGCGCTCTATATCTGACGTACGGTTTTCATATTTCAGGATATTCTCGGCTTCTTGCTGGATGACATTTTTGTCTCCAGAAACTACAACATCTATCAACATCCATGTGCCATTTTTATTATCACGAAATGTGATGTCCGGTTTAGCGTTAGGGATGGTTCTGTCGGTTTGCACTGTTGGTTCCATAATATAGTAACCTTACCTTCATTACTTGTTTCGACTAATTTTGGTACATGGTTATACCGGTGTGTGTTGTCTAATTTTATTATTATCATCATCAGCATTATTATTATTATTTCCGTTCCGCAGCGCTCCGACCATGTGTTGCCACGTCGCTGTAAGCAGCACACCGCTACCTGAAGCGCAAGCCATACAATCCGTACATTACGCCACAGCAGTAAGCAGAAGGCACGTAACAAGACGGTGGGGGCCTGTGAAACAATCCACGGAGCTTTTGTTAATCTCGTCGAAAGCCAAAGGACGTCAGGAATAGTCGGTCTCTCCTACTTCCATTCTATTTCCTTCACAGAATAATGCCAATGTAAACACACACCAGCTTACGTGCGCCGGCCGCAGCAGCAGATTCTCATAAAAGAAACATGGAAACTGTTTGGAGCAAGAGTGGCCTAGCGTGACGCAGTCCTCACGTCACTAACCGCAACAGCAGAGCCCTTGTTGATAAGCTACCAGATCCTCAAAGAATCGAAAATTCCTCAGATGTTACAAAACCAGAAGTTTCATTGACGCGCACACTGCAGCTCCCCACTTGGCCCTACCCTCAGCCAGATTAATACTGTCGGCGTCCTCCCATCCCATTTATTAAGATTCATTTTAATATTATCCTCTCATTTGTGCCTGTCTTCCAAGTTGTCTCTTTACTTCAAGCTTCACCAACAAAACCGTGTATACCGTTGTCTTCTCCCCTATACGTGCTACAGGCCTCGCCCATCTCGTCCTCTCTGGTTTCTTCCAGTATACACTACTCTCAAATGTGGTGTCTATTTAAATAAAAACACGCTGCGTCTCCATTACAAATATCAATTCAGTTTAAGGAAACAGTCAATGTATCCTCTGACGATCATCGCTGTACGTACATCGAACGTGTAGGCAAAACGTAGAAATAGTATGAGAGGTGGCCTTGCATTAAAGTTACCACCGAGCTACAAAGGGCAATGTTTGCTGTTCCACGTGTCTCCACTTGTGGGGGATGACAGAGCAGAACTAAGTGGGATGGGAAATAAAAGCAACAGTAGATGAAGTTTCAAGCCATGCTCAAACAGACTCAAAGGTGGCAGCCAATGCTTCCCGCTTTACGTAATGTTCCCAGTGTCATCGCAGGGTGTCCAATAAATTATCACGGCCAATTTGTATCCACCATACGTTACGGTAGTTGTTCTGGGCTCCTGATTCGTATTCAGGATGTCTGAGCCTCGAACTCCGTCGCGGAGCAGCGATCGGACTATAACTGTGCAATTCAAAGTCTGCAGCGTCCTTATTTTACCTGACAACCGTCATCTGCCACTCACCGTCACCATTCCGTCGCGCGTGTGCGCGATCGGCTGAGTAGGCTACTTTAATACGAGAAGCGAGACGACAGGAAGTAACAAACGATATTTGTCACACAAAATAAAGACCCTGTATAATCTATGCACTAGAAAATTTGTCGCTAAACGACCCACTAAACGGGCGACAGACAAGAAAGTGATCTCATCTCCTTTAAGCTGCCGCATTTTTTGTGGGTTAGCAGGACCGAGGCCGGATTCATTATTGGCTTGTGAATGACATGGTCAGAGATGGAGACAAACTGCAGAGCTCTTTGTAACGACCTGAAGACAGAAACCGATCCGGCCTTCGAACCGCTGAGTTACCGAAAACTCAAAACGATGTTCAGTGTCCAAAACTGACTACCTTTATTGCTTCCAGCGTCCTTCTAAACTGATCCAAGACTGTTGCAAAAATGCCAATTTATAAAACTACGTCAAAATAACACAGTTCTGGGGGAGGGGGGGTGTCGACTCTTCAAGGTATCTAGATCCTGTCACCTTCGTCTTCAAGGGCAATCTTTACTACCCTCTAAGATTAGGGTATTACGAAACGTCTCAAACCACCCACCCAGCGACACAGCATCACATCCTCGACAATACCGCTGTGAGAACCTCAAATTTCGCAACTTATTATTTATTTTCGTTCATTGGGGTTCTCGTGACCCCTTCCTGGGACGCGACACCAAGATTCTGTCGGCAATACCGCCGCCTATTTCAGGCAAAAAGCAATGAGTAACCTTAGAACTGCAGCTACTGTGTTCGTTTCATTTAGACACTTCCAAAAGGCTGCTTTTGTTTCTTCAGACTGCTACATACAAGAACTGTAGAGCAAACTTTTGGCGTTACTTTATGGAAGGGCACGATTCACTGAAGCTGTTCATTATATTACAGGCAGGCAGTCAGGAAGAGCACACGAAGTGAGGCAGCAGGGGCTTCGACGTCAGTTTTACAAAGAATTCGAAATATAAATAGACGAGTGACACGAAGTTTTCACTTCATTGAGTTCTTAGAGCCTCCCTTAGTAATATTTTGCCATCCAATTTCTGTCAAAGAACCCCTTTTTCTTTAACAAATTCATCATAAAGTTAGGTGGCAATTCTCACCGAGCTGGCAGTTCAAAAATAACACTCTGTCCGGAAGTTCATCCTGATAATGTTCAGCACACCGCAACGTTCAGACGCTCTGACTGCGCATTTAAACGGCCTAACCCTCACCCTGGGTCACCCAACATAGGTAAAAGCAGCATAAGCGCAAGTGCCAGGGAAATACCGAAACCAATTTAAGCTGTAATAAGGACAATACCAAATGCAGACTTCGCACTGCTACTACAGGGCTGGAAGTACAAACGCAGTTACTCAATGCCGTCTCAGACAACGCCTGTGAAGACACAGCTGTAATTAAGTTCAGACACGTCGAAATTGCAAATACGTTGTTGAACGCATACGTAAATATTTAAAACTTCATTCCCCACCTCACAGCAAACACAATGCTTCTTCATTACGAAGACCAACCAGGTAACGCAGCTTATCGGCGGTAAACAAATGCGTGCTGTAATTTCACACCAACTATAAACACACTGTGTGGGCAAGATGCAAAGTTTGTAATTTTAGAGACGGCGGTGCTTAAGTTTACTCTTTATTCGCGTATTAAAGCATCTCCCCAACATGAGGTCATACATTTATATACAGGATACTTATTGTATATAATCCGACCAATTGCACTCTGACAAACAAAATGTACGTTGTACAGCATAAAATTAACTAAAAACACCAACAAATACACTCGCATTTATGAATGTAATTTTATTACACAGAAATCATCGACATGTTTCGGCCACTCACGTGGCAATCTTCGGGGTGGTTATCACTGACACCGAGACGCAGCACTAGGAAATTAATACCTTCCTCAAGGACAGGCTCTTTCTCCTCCTACCAAAAGAGACCAACTAGTATTTACCACAAACAGATTCAACAAACTCTCCAGCAAGACACCATTGTAACCCCTTCCCAACTGAAAGCACAGTTCACAATTCATAACGAAAACATCCCCATTCGACCTGCCGTAAACAATATTAACTCGCCAGCTCACACACACACTGGCAAAACGTCTCCGCAAAGTACTACAAGACGGCCAGTCTGGCCAACACACGCCACATTCTTAGCACAAACTGTAATACAACGTAACACCACTGACTGGCACAAACTGATCGCACTGGACACAACGACCCACATCTTAGCATACCGATCGATGAAACAAAACAAATCACCAAATATTTCCATCAACAAAACATCGCAACACCAACTGCTACACACAGCACTTACTATTTTACACCAAAATTATTTCCGATTTCATTACAAGTTTTACAAACCCTCTAAAGGTGTTGCTATGGGTATCTCAATATCGGGTTTAACGGCTGAAATCTTTCTACTCTGTTTTGAAAACCTGGTCATTAAACATATAACACAGGGCAACTCTATGCCTTGCACAAAGCCCACTCTACGTCAATCAGAAGGTACTCGACGTGTAGGAAAACCTAAGCTGAGGTGGCTTGAGTCAGTTGAGGAAGATCCGAAGAATGTGGGCGTGAGGAACTGGAGACGAATGTCTCAGTATCGATAACAGTGGAGAGCAATTTTTGAAGAGGATGAGGTTCACCAAGAACTGTAACGCCAGAAGACGAAGAAGAAGAAGAAAAAGGTAACCATATTATTTCTACACCCGCTGTGATGACGATATTTTGATCACTTAAGATCACACACAATTCACCCCCACGCAGATCCTACATCATGCCAATATAGTTCACACCTACACTTCAAACAAATGCCTGCATCAACATGCTGCATCTTCTCCTCCACAGAACCAAGTACGAATTTTAAATAGAAGTCTTCACAAAACCTACACCTACTGACACAGCGATCCACTTCAATTCCAATCACCCCAATGAACACAAATTAGCAGCCTTTCGCTTTCTCCACAATAGAATGGATCCATTACCTCCAACTCCCTCATGCAAACAAAAAGAACGAACACAAACCTACGTATTGCGAAAGCTAATGGATTTCTCCACGCACTTCTTACGAAGCTCCACACACACACACAAAGTAACATACAAACTCTCACTACCACCTATAAATGACAATCCACTTACCACCCACAAACGTGGGTCACTTCTACCTATCATAATCCCATGAAGCATAAACTACCCTATCTTTTTCGGAATACCCATCTCAAAACCGTGTACCGTACCAACAAATCATCCATAACATTTTACATACCCTACTCCATAACACTAATACACACTTATATAGTGGCATTTATCAACTGAAATGCCACACATGTAACCCCTCACATACATAAGCCAAACTGGCCGCTCATTAAAACTATGATTCAAATAACGCATCCGTTAAATCACATCTAACAACCCACTACATATCCTACAAAACTCACACGCATATGGACCCACGGAAACCACTGTGACCCCACTACATTCCGTACACACGTCCTTGGAAAATTACTACATTCAATTTTTTCGCTCTATAACATGATTATATAGGAACAACCCCAAAAGGAAAAAAATTACTATTCCAACTGACCTACGACATACAATGCGTGATTTCAGGCTTCTGCCGCGAAGCAGGTAGATTATTATGCAGACAGTATGGGACCGCTTGATGATGGGACCGACAGCTTGTCCCGAAACGTCAGTAAGGAATTATCACTACTCGCTGCGTAATAACCCAGAAGAACGCAGTTCTCTATGATATACAACTATATCACGCATGCGCGTAACACACTATCAGCACACATCCCCCCGGACGTTAACTTCAGTCCCCAGCAGTTCACTGTACCGACAGTATCATCGCTCACCAAACCAGTACGTACTTTCACCAACTTCCGTCTCACCTTTCTCAGTATGGATTTCCACTTGTTCAATATCTACTAAAGCATTAACATACATTTTCTATATAAAATGTCAATTTTAACACATGATCATAATTCACCACACGTACTGTACCTTCTACATGCGTCACTGAACAGAACCACACCGCAGACAACAAACTGGTAATTTCTAATGTTTCACACTCATAGCTATTTTACTATTCAAACCGTGAATTTTAACAAAAAAAAAACTGTATAATTTTAACCGTGGAGTGAATTGGACACTACATAACTGTATTTGTATTACTGTATTTGTATTCTTGTCCGCACCACCCTGAAGACGGCCACATGAGTGGGCGAAACATGTCGGAGGTTAATGTGTAATAAAATTACATTCACGCATCCAAGTGCATCTGTTGGTCCTGTTAGTACATTTTATGCATATAATTAATGCACGAAACATGGAGCATATCAAATGGGTTGCACTCTTTTACAGTTTACATTTCCCTACATGTTCGGCTTAAACATGCCATTTTCAGGGCAACGAAATAAGAAATGAAGTCATGACGTATACTAACAACAACGTGCAAACAGTTGCAATTACATATAATAAATGTATGTCTAATGCACGATATATACAGAATACAATAACTGGAAGAATCACTGGCTAGTCCGTTTCGTTCGCAAGAAATTAAATCTCCTTGCTTTACTGAGTCTGGGTTAATAGATACATTTATAGCTCTGTTACAGCGCAGAAGTAATCAACCAACCAATCAACCGACCGACCGAACGATCGACCGGCCGACCAGACCAGACCAGACCACACCACACCCAAACCCAAACCCATACCCAAACCAAACCAACCAACCAACCAATCAACCGACACACCAACCGAACGACCGGCCGATAAGACCACACCACACATCAAAATCGAACCCAAACCCAAACCAAATCAACCAACCGACCGACAAACCAACCAATCGACCGACCGACAGACCGGACCACCCCACACAACCAAAATCGAACCCGAACCCCGAGCCCAAGCCAAGCCAAGCCAAGCCAAGCCAAGTCAAGTCAAGTCAACCAACCAATGTGTGGAACCAATGAGATCTTGTGCCTTGCTAACGAAAGAGAGTAGCAACTGGCCCACCAATATACTGCATTCTACTTATGAATCACCTGATGATAGCCAAACAGTTTTCCGCCGAAACATGTTGTCCTTGTAAGTTTAACACAAGAATAACGTGTTGAACCAACGAAACACAATTCTTACTGTAAACTATGTCACACAACAGGAAGCTGTGCTTTACTGGGTACAAACAAAGAAGGCAAACCCCTTTAAACTTTCAGTTTTCAATTCTACCAACCCGGACTCAACTAATCGCTTTTCTTTAAAATGCTAAGTGAATCCACGCAACGGGATTTCGTAATATCTACCCTACAGTCGATATTCCTGGAATTCGGTTGACTTTCGTAACCACAGGACTAATGTCGAAGCCAGTCAGCAGGCTGCACTTTCAATCAATGGACAAACAAATGTAAAACAGGATTTAACTCAAACCGTCCCGAATTCGTACAAACCTTTAAATGTGTCTTCAACAACTGAACTGTGGGCACAGTTAGGTTTCTGCTTCGTACTGGTGACGCCACGAGTTTAAAATCCTGACCCGAACACACCCTATCAAGTTCTTCGCAGTTTTCCCCAGTTTTTTAACTCAAAATTCAAGGCAGTAATTAACTTACACAATTCATTCGACGCTTTATTATCTGACCTACACACAGAGTCGTTAACCAAACGATAAACAACACAGACCGACGTCACAAACGAAGCCCTGGTCTTCTGCGATGGGACACTGTGTAGTTCCTTCTGACCGAGGATGGAGGCAACAGACTGCTCCGAAAAGTTAAAACCTATCTGTACAGAAAAGATTCCCAAATTCCCTAAAGACACTGCAGACGGGAATTTAGACTCAAGGCCGTTTCTGGTCACATTGTATTAACCCTTCGAAGACCAAGAAAAAATATACGTAATTTGCTATCCAATGCTCCACGATTACTGAAACGCTTCCAGGCTTCACCTGTTTGTCCTTTAAGTTGAGTGTGGAGTATTGGTGGAATAATACTGACTGAGGAAAACCGGACAGCCCGAAGAGAAACCTGTTGCACTGTCAATTTGTCCACCACAGATCTCATACAGACTGACCTGGGATCGAACCTGGCCTTCGGCTGTGACAGGCCGGCGAATAAACGCATGAGCCATGGCAATTCAGAGACTAAGTTAACTTGAATTATATTTAAAGACTCAATCCGTACCGAACAGTAAACACTCTACATCTCGGGTACATAAACCAGTCAGTTAATGCTGTATACGGAAATAAACGCTGTTTGATCTCAGATCCACACAAAACACATAAATACACTGTGTGGGCAGAACGTAGAATTGTTGAATGTTGAACGTGGTGGTATATATAGTGACCACTGGGCTTTGAAGGGTTAAATCTCTTATAAAAACCAGTCAGTTAATGGTGTATAGGAAAATAACCGCTGTTTGATCTCAGATCCACACAAAACACATAAACACACTGTGTGGGCAGAATGTAGAATTGTTGAATGTTAAACTGGCGGTACATATAGTGACCACTGGGCTTTGAAGGGCTAATATACATTACACGTAAATTCAGTCCGTACCGCGCAGTAAACACATTCCCTCTTGTTTATAAAAACCAATCAGTTAATGCTGCATAGGGAAATAATCGCTGTTTGTTCTCAGATCCACAAAAACACGTTAAGTACACTGTGTGGGCAGAACGTAGAATTGTTGAATGTTAAACTGGCGGTACATATAGTGACCACTGGGCTTTGAAGGGCTAATATACATTACACGTAAATTCAGTCCGTACCGCGCAGCAAACACATTCCCTCTTGTTTATAAAAACCAGTCAGTTAATGCTGCATAGGGAAATAATCGCTGTTTGTTCTCAGATCCACAAAAACACGTTAAGTACACTGTGTGGGCAGAAAGGAGAAATGTTGAATGTTAAACCTAGTGGTACATATAGTGACCCTCTGTTCACAAATCTTTCAGCGATATCAGCAGCTGTCAATAAGATCGCGCAACGAATTTAGACGACTATTAAAAACTGGGTCATTTCTGTGGCAGTTACCATGGTTAACTGAACAAGGTGCAAAGGAACACGGACGGCTTGCGCAAGTGTCCGACCGTATGTCGGACACACAGTGGCGCTAGCAGGGTTAATGTTCTGAAGACTAAGACTACCAACAATGATTAACAAGAAGGACAGACCAAAAAGAGGCAGGGGGTGTTGTGAGAAAATGTACTGCTCTGAAGGCGCGCAGGTTATGACCACTAGTCCTTTATGGTAAAGGTTGGCTGGAGGCAAGACCGAGCGTTTGGAAGCAGAGGGGGGAAAATGAGCACTTGAACTGAATTCTGTGTTTGGAGGTCAACACTTTGACAAAAATTTGATAAGTGTTGAGAGAGCTGGGTTTGGGCGAAAATTCTTAAGTTAAAATTTCAGGGAGGGCTGCATAAGAAACACGCAGTACAACGTGTATTCTGGGCACTGTTCAGCGTTTGCTCTAGAACCGAGGAAAACCACGGACAACCTTAATCTAGCTGGCCGTCTGCAGGATCTTTCTTATGTCTGTTAACATCTAGCCAGCAGTCCAGCCTTCGGGCACACATACCGTTCGACAGTCGCTACTGTGCAGTTGCTCATCTCTCCTCATAAAGTGGACTTACAGATGCTTTACGAAGCTTTTCGTACGTGGTCCTATAGAAGACCAACATGGAGAGGCAAAGACACGAATACCGAAATAAAGCTGACGAAACGATAGAAATTCATTTACCACCCTAAACCGAACACACAAGGGCTACATTACCAAGATCAACAATATTAATTCCGTTCTGGGGAAAACTTTCCTGTTTATTGTGAAAACCACACAGCACACACTGTGTGGACAATCGTGACAGTGATGTGTGCAGTCTGCCCTACTCACCGGACACAACAGTCTATCGTCACACCTTCGGAGCCTCGCACCTTCTACTGCTGATGGGCAGCGAGTGCAAAGTTCCCAACAGAAATCCTGATACAGCTGTTCAACGTTGAGAGCAAACTACTGTGTGGCACCTCACATTACGTGGGTTTAGTGCAGTTACATTACAGTTACTGTTGGTGCTAGTAACTGCAACTGCCGACGCTTGCTTTATGAGCTGCTGATTCTCAGCTAGTAATAAAAATCCCAGTATTATGGAACCCTAAGGTTCCGTGACCGGGACACTACTCTAAAAATATCTGAATGAAGCCCATATTTTCACACTTCATGTATTTAAGATGCATTTTAATATTACCCTTCCACCTACGTCCACCTTAACCACGTGGTCTCTTCCTTTGTCCTCTAGGTCTGCGTTTAGCCATTCCTCATCTATACATTGTACACTACAGCTATCGCTCACTTTATTATCCAATATACCATCCCAATACACCCACGCTCTATACAGTATTACTTAAACACAACACAAATTAACCCTTCAAAGCCCAGTGGTCACTATATGTACCTCCAGATTAGCATTCCACAATTCTGCGTTCTGCCCACACAATCTATTTATGTGTTTTGTGTGGATCTCAGAACAAACTGCGATTATTTCCATATACATCATTAACTGACTGGTTTTTATAACCGAGACAGTATGTGTTTACTGCGCGGTACGAGCTCTAACTTTGAATATAATTGTAGTTAGTAATCAAAGCGTAACGTCCTAAGTCACAGCTAAGAGAGGTAAACAGATATGTTGATCTCGTGGCGTCTAAAGGTGAAGATAACAGGAATCAGATAGCAGCACTATGTCAGACTAAGTAAACCTTAACAAGCATTCTAAACGTGCCAAAGCGTTTCCTTTCACACGAGGAAACGAAATCAAATCCGCCATATCTTGGCGTCCGCCCGCCCAAAGTAACAACTCAGTGTACCGTTCGACAGGTTTCGATCACTTCTGGTATGAAGTTCAAGTGACCTCTGCCCATACATTCCCCTTCTGGAGAGAACCACACAACACATAGGGTAGCCGACATGAAGATCTTTATCACCCTCTGAGTGTATGTGGGGCAAATCGCTGAATATTTTACGCAAAAGTTGTAGCTACACACTAAATATACATTTTAATGATTCTGACACACAAGTCAATCAACCCTAATGTGCGCGAACTGTAACGCTGTGCCCAACCTTCCTAACTCAGTTCAGTTGTTCTTACAACGCAGTGGCGACTGAAATTTTGCAGCGTTTTCGACCGTCATGGGGACAGAACCTGGCCCTTTGTGGCGATCAATCTGAGTGACTGCCCTTTCCATTTGTGGACGTGAATATACCCAGCCTAAGAGGCGCTGTGTAAATTTTTCAGCCAATGTCCAAGAGTCTGTCACGACTTCCTACCTTGTTAAAACAGCAGATACAAGCGCGTGGTCTTACCTTGCAGGAATGTCCATCAGCTCTCCCAAGGTTGGGTTCTTGCCTGCACTGCCAGTTCCCGCACTAGACCTCGCCAGGGCGCCATTAATGTCCTTCCGCCTGGTGTCAACATCGGCGGCATTGTTCATTATATAGTCCACCAAGTCACTGAAGTCGTCGTGTGGCTGCTCCTCGGTCACTTTCCGGTGTGGGGACGCCGTGTCCACCCTGCGTCCGTCACGTCCAAGCACATTTCCGTGGTGTCCACCGTCCTGCTGTTGAGACGCTGCATTAGTGCTAGTGGTGGCACCCCCTGACGAAATCTCTCTAGACCCATTAGTGCTTCTTTGCAAGAACCTCTTCCGAAAGCTGTTATAGGCGGAACCTGGGCCGTCAACACCTGAATCACCAAATTTCACACGTCCGTGACTGGGAACAAGATGATGTCCGGACATCCCCAAATCCATCTGGAGGTCAATGACTAGTATCAGTGTAAAGACAACAGCAGTTATGCTGAAACCGAGGACAAGCCTTTCTTTCAGCTTCATCACGTAGAGAACCGACCGCTTGAAACACGAAGAAGCCTGGCGACTGCCTAAAGAAGACAGTCTGCGGCGCTGTTTAGTGCTGCTGTCAGCATTTGACTTTGCAATCGGAGACGTGGACTTGGCATGATAGCTGCTGGACTTGCATCTTGTAGCTGTCGTACGCTTCTCCACAGATAAGGACGATTTGGAACGCGGAGATCGCGGTGGGGAGGGCGGAGGCGGAGAAAACTTGATCTTCTTTGGTGTTGTATGGATAGGACTGTCGTGTGTCACTTCGTCTTTGCTCGTCGAAGGTGATATCCGGTGGTGAATTACTGCATCTGCACTGTCGCCAGGTGGTACCGGCTGACCAATACGTCCTGCCACATCGGGCTGACCAGTTTGACTGGTCGTTGCCCATCCGGGCAGTACAGCCACGTGAGACAATATGATTACTGTTAAAGAAATTCGTATCGATTATCTTTTTAGAAAAAAGTTTAAAACTTTGGTGATCACTAAACTTTGTCGTGATTGGTTGCAGTAATGATGATATACGGTTTGGGAAGCTAGGATTTTACTGGAGGAGAAGAGGGGAAATTATCTCTAAATACGAGGAGTACGTTTGAGTTCAAAGGTCAACAGAGACGTGATAGGCGCTGTCAGTGGGGCAGTTCTGGTAATTTTGGTTCACGGAAGGGGGTGAGGGAAACGAGGTAATGAAGGGGAGAAGCAAGAATTGGAGAGACGGAGAGAGAGAATCCTATCCACTAGAATCTTCGCTAATCTTTGAGGCACCTTCGTTAGTTAAGTAATAAGTTATGTGAGTTTCCTTAACTGAGCTTGATCAGCGTGAGCAGATCGCGTATGGCAGAACCTAACCTTTATAGATAACCTCTTCATTACACAATATTTTACTGATAATTTTCTCTCTCCATTTAAAACACACGTTCCTAGTGAATACGGCATTACAGTCTGATCAGCATTTCACTCGTTACTGGATTTGTTGCCAGTTGACAATTTGCAGACCGCGTTCGAATTAGGGTCTAGCGATTGCTGACACAACAGGAAGACAGCCGCAAGCACTGTTGTCCAATGCTGACTGCACGTGGCCCGTCCTTATGCAGCGGGAATGGTTAGCTAAAGACACGAACAGGACGAGATACACGGTCGTTGGGAGGAAATATTCCTTACTGCTTCAAGTTCCTATACAGTGACCCAGTTCTTGAATTACCCACTTTGTCTCCGTCACTCTGATTGCCCCCAGTGCAGTGAACTTCACGGCTTGTCACTTCAGAACTGCCGCTCCGTTCTGCACTACACACATCGGCTGGATCATCCGCCGGTCCAGCTACAGCTAGTATCGGTTCCTTCACTCCTCTCAATTCCTGCAACACAACAAGCCAACTGTTTGGTTTTCTGATCTCTGAAGCAGTCAAAAATGGAGAAGAACTTGCTAGGTGGGGGTAGGATGCAGTTATTATTATTATTAACTATCGGGGTGGGGTAGGATGCAGTGTAGCACTGTTTATTATTATTATTATTATCATCATCATCATCATAGAATTTCTCACTTCTCAGCTTTGGCTGGGAAATATTCACCTATCATGGGATGTAGTAATCAACAGGATTAGGCTCGGTGGTCTCATCTGTAGTTTAAAAAGTTTCTTACAATTGAACATGTGCCAAGAATTACAGATTTTTGCAGCTGTATATATGTATTGGGGTGCAAGTTAAGTGTTGTTAGACTGTGTGATAGTGACTTTGGAATTACTCCCGTAGATGATATTACTATCGGGATAATTTGTGCTGCCTTTTGCTTCCACATAGCACATATTTCATTCGCCAGTTCTTTGTACTTGTTTTGTTTGTCGGTTATTGTTTTGGCGAAATTATGTGTATATGGGACAGCTATGTCTATCAAAAAGGTGTTCTTTATCTTCTTATTCATAAAAATTACGTCACGTCGATTAAAAGGTACTGTTTTGTCCGTCAGTATGCTGCGACTCCAGTACAGATTGAATTTTTCATTCTCCAGTACACTGGCTGGTGTGTACTTATAATATGGACTTTTATTGTCAATCAATTCGGCTGCTTCTGCCAGTTTTTTATGGATAATTTTGGCCAGTCCATCATGTCTCTTTACATACTCGGTAGGTGCTAGTTGCTCACATGCTGCAGTAATGAGTTGGATTGTCTCCTATTCTTTTCCACATCTTCTGCATAGCTCATCGGTGTCTGGCTGCTTCAAAATATGTTTCTTGTAGTTTCTTGTTAATACGACTTGGTCCTGTATTGCTGTTAAAAAGCCCTCTGTTTCGGCGAACA
>Ga0123354_10009160_pt1 | contig 15127 bp, 4 predicted proteins | sample TergutLab28metaG_2_FD_97872 | JGI IMG/M metagenome (GOLD analysis project Ga0123354, IMG submission 97872) | Labiotermes labralis P4 segment gut microbial communities from Petit-Saut dam, French Guiana - Lab288 P4 | ecosystem: Host-associated > Arthropoda: Insects > Digestive system > Gut ...
AATGTTCGTACAAATTGCTACGTAGCAGATAGTACAATAAATTTTCATACCATTTATGCCCATGTAGCACAGTTTAACGAATCGTGTAAGTAGGCTACTGACAAAACTTAATACGGTTTCAGTAATTATTCTAAATATTTATTCTAGTACAAGGCCCTTAAATTTAAAACCCCATGAACAACAAACAACTTACCGAAGGTCGTGGCCAATTGGAGTGCATTCCCACATAAAGTTCCAGAAGTCCCAGTTTAAACTCTCGGTTCAGACGCTGGCCATCCTGATTGCATGAAGTTGTTCGCCCTTGCCTGTGTCTGCCTGGAAAAATGTCAGGATTGTACCTAAATATAAATCACGTTCACTATCTTCCACATCTACTATTGTCCATTACTCACTCATACAGCATCCTCTTGGTTAAGAGTGTGAAGTCTGGCATGTTTACAGCGTCGTTAAAGTGTGTAAATAAATAGAAATTATTACTTTCTTGTCCTGTTATTAAAAACGCGGTTATGAATGAAACGCTTTAGGAGATTAGGGTATTTCTTGTTAGATGGGAAGCTTGGAGAGTGTTATAACACTCAAGGAATATTCCAGTATGGATAGTGACTTTTGAAAACACTACTTGATCATCCTCCTGACACTCAAACCTTCTATTCCATAGGGCTTCGTTGAGAAAGCTGCACTTTCGGCTCTTTTGCGACAGAGCGGTTTTTGGGTCACACTTTAAAGTAGATTTCTGATCCGAAAAGATTTCCAAGCCAGATATTAGGCTGTATGACGTATATTCTTGATGTTTTAGGCCTACATATTCCGTGCAACAGTTTAATACTAGTTCCTATTACATTTTTGTGTATTATATGACTATTTAAACGATTTTATTATGAATAAGTTTGCATTATTATTTTGTAGGTTACTAGTGTGAATATAAGCTTAAATCTTAGAGACTATTTTCATACAAATTCAAAAAGTTGATCTCAGTCATACAGAGAAATATCAAGAAAATGTTTGTACATAATGAATAATAATTATAGAAAATACTCCCGTGATAAATGCTACAATAGCAGCTCGTCCTATTGTTAGACGCTGTGGAGGCACAGTGTGACATACTGACAGAAATTATAAGCCACCAGTACGTTAATCTTATACTGTATACATGAAAATTTAATTTACGTTGTTTGATGCGATATAGAGTAAAACGTTATTGTAGTTCCGTGCATCTATATGGATGTAATTAATTTTCTACGAATTTATCTAATTCCTGCCCAGCGACCAGGACTTGAAAGAAATTAATAAAATGTGTTAATCAGCTGCGTGGATCATATTAGTTTGCTGATTCTAGTGAAAGCAGATGGAGCGTATATGTAATTTCGGTTTAAAGCACACTTTAATTATATAATATTATGACGATAGGCGGGTGATTATAAGAAAGCTTAAATCGGAGATACAGACCGATTTTAATTACAACAGAAAGTAACCTCGATATCCACAGAATGTGTGTCGAGGTTACACATTTTAGCAGGAAATGGTGCTCAGAATAGATGGCTAGGCGAGAATTCGTTGCTCATGTTACACTGTTACGTGACACACAGTGTTCAGAATGCACTGTTAGGCGGCACACAGTGTTCAGAATGCACTAGTAGGCGGCACACAGTGTTCAGAATGCACTGGTATGTGCCACAGTGTTCAGAATGCACTTATAGGTGCCACGCAGTGTTCAGAATGCACTGGTAGGCGGCACACATTGTTCAGAATGCACTGGTAGGCGGCACACAGTGTTCAGAATGCACTGGTAGGTGCCACACAGTGTTCATAATGCACTGGTAGGCGGCACACGGTGTTCAGAATGCACTGGTAGGTGCCACACAGTGTTCATAATGCACTGGTAGGCAGCACACAGTGTTCAGAATGCGCTGTTATGCTATAGAGTATGTTTATTCAAACGATAAACATCAAAATGTAACTTGACGGGATTTCATTCATATAGGGTTCAAGATCTGATATGTAATGGATGCAAATACGCATATACATAGTAAAAATATTTATACGCAATTGAACGACGGCAATAGCGCACACACTTTAAATATTCTAATCAATCTTGTCTTAATCAATATTTGTGTACGAGTATTTTGTACGTGAAGCTTATTGCTATGTCTTCTGCAAGCATAAGTTGCACTTTTATTGAGTTCATACACTTTTGTTCCACAAATGCTACATCTTGTATTTTGTTTTCCCTGACAATAGTTCAGACGGGCCGAAATAGGTAGAAAAAAATAAAACGTAATATAAACTACGCAAATTAAACTAAGATTCTAAATGCATTTTTGTACTTGTATGAATATTTGTTTAATGCACAGAAAATGGAAAATATTAAAGAAATTTTAAAATTGCAGATAAATCTTGTCATTGTTTCTCGAGAAGTTTAATGATGTGTTTCCTAAGCCTGTGTGCAGAGTGTATAGCAGACATATGAGTACATAACTGAAAATTCTAATCCGACGTTCAGAGGCAACTTATGTGGATGAGACCACATTTAATCTAGTCAGAACATATTATAGAATGACGTAAGTAAAAATTAATTTTATGCAATGAGAAAATCTCGCAAAAAGTCACAGTTCTTGGACAGTTCCAAGTTTATTTCAAAGCTACTCATATCGGAAACACCTAACCAAGTGATTCTAGAGGTAGGCCTACTAATGGAATTATCAGGCGTGAAGTTTTCTCGAGACAATCTACTCCATTCCAGAGTTGATGAATGCCGAATTTGAAAATCAACACTGAGTCTTGAATCAGGCTTTTGTTTCTGGGCTGAATCTTTGTTCATAAACTGGTTTAGGTACACAAGCAAGACATTTGTACTTATCTGTCTAACAGTATGATAAAACTTAAACCTGTAACGGAAGATTTACTCCTATTAATGATAAGAATGCGTGTGCACATTTGCAGCATATGATAAAAATATGTCAAAATCTCGTAGATATTTCGGATTATCCCCTTATGTGAATGGAACCAAGTCCCTACCTACGTAACCCAATCTCGCACTTCCCCATGAATTGCGTTACGTCTTCAAAAGTTCAGTTCATGCTTCTGGCGAGCGTCCAGCCTCCAGATAGATAAATCCACAGCTCAGCAGCCTGCCAGATCTAAGCTTTGCTACTCTATAGACAGTACAACATCCTAACAGGAGAATATAAGCCTCATCTTTAAAGTATCCTGGATTCTGAGCGCTTTCACACATGTAACTAGAAACGTACCAGTTATTGAAAACAATTCCATTTTTTATTCATATAATTCAGAAGATTATTAATATTATGATAAAGTGTAAAAGTTAGTCACGTCTACATAAAATGAAAATAAATTCTAATAATCATAATCCTATGATAGGGTTCCTATTCCAAAGTTCGTAGCCGCGACGGTTAGATTTCCACAACTGTGCATTCACAGCTTCCTTTGTTGTTTCATTGCAGTTGGTACCTACACGAGAGAGTAGAAATAACTTTGAATCCATCTTAATTAAATCAATAAATTTCGTTCTGAAATTACACCACAGTACTAGACCTGGCGCAATGATTATTAAATTTGATTCGACAAAATTCTGAGTAAGTTACTTAACACTCGATTGTAGCATACTGATATATGTTCAGTTACTATCCATCCTGTATGTTTAAGGCCGTACTTTTAATACATTTTCTAGCTGTGTGGATTCTCGCATAATCCAAATTCATTTTCTGATTGATTACATTACACTGCACCTTACATTGTATAGCGGCAGAATAAGTTTTGACACACTTAATTATGTATTCAAGACACTCAAAACTTCGACTAGAGTTTTTATAACTTATATACGTTTATGTTTTGTAATATGTGCTATTAATTATGTGCTATGATTAGAAATTTTGAGAAGTTTAATAAAGATTATTAGACCAAAATGGGGAACATTTTTCTGCGCTAAACATTTGCATTAATTAATTTTATTTGCCACACTGACGTACTAACAGCACTGACCTGCCGCAGTAAGACTTCTTCTGGGAGAATTTGTTGCGTTAGTGGTAATATCCTATGTTAATTCATGCCTGTGCTCGGATGGATCGTGTAGTCTGTCTTACGACAGTTCCATAGCTTCTTCCCAACGAGTACTCCATGGAGGGCGATCTAGTGCCCCCACTTTCAATTTCCAGTATCCTCTCGTTTCCGTAAAGTCTTCTAGTGGCTGCTTCCGTTTTCTTCCTCGTCTACTCATCACTTCTATTTTCCATCAGTAACATGCTTTAGAAGGCAGTTCCTACTCAAGATGTGACCAATCCAGTTAGCCTTCCCCCTTACTGTATGCAGCATATAACTTTTCTCCTTGACTCCATTTAATATTTCTTCTCTTTCACACTAATAGCCCAACTGATCTTCTCTGTCTTTCTCGAGCACAACATTTCAAAAATGTACAAAGATTTCTGATCTAAAATTAATGTTTTGTTTTATGATGTACTTTTTACCACGTAATAATAGGTAACACTCTTTTCAATGAAGTTCTTTAATAAACAATAAGCTCTACTAAGTAGTGAATTTGGAAAAAGATTCAGTTGACACAACCTTCTCTGTAGACCTTAAAGAACAGAAAGCGTGTTTTGTTTATTCAGTAGAAACCATCTTGAAGTACTGTTGCACAAGAAGATACAGAGACAGTAAAATATGTCACTTAATGTATGTAGAAGGATCTAGGTCAACACATGTCCCATACTCGTGGTATGTATGCTTTTATCATGTCAATTATCAGCAGGCAGGCAATGTAGCACAGTCTATATGTAAGCTTTAAAAGCAATTCAACTAACAGTTACAACAAACTACACAAACTCTGTCTTCCAACGTATTACACAATATTTATTATTTACAGCTCCCACATGTTTTAACCACAGATTATGGCCATTCTCTGCGAGCTACAAAATTCTTAGACGTACACGGCATATTCGGCACGTAGTCAAAAGTTAATGAAGAAATATATATATATATATATATTGGTGTATTTCCATAAGCATATATAGTGTTAAAATTGTGGGGCCAATCTCTAATTAGACACAATTTTAAAACTATATTTAAGATTTATATGTATGACCTGCGCAGAACCTTACTATATACAAACCTATCAACAATGGAGTTCATTAATTGTAGAACAAAATACTGACGAACTGTATACCCTATGCTACATTACACGAGACGTCTTACCCCAAAGCTCATGCGTATAAGAGAGATCTTATATCGATCCTCAACAAAGGGTTTACATTCATCCACAGTATGGCGTATTCATTCATGGTGTACAAACGGAGTGTCTAAACCTTGGGGTATATATTGCGAATTATATCCTTTGATATATAATTCAAATTTGACATTTTATGTCATACTTCATAAATCATATTCTTAGTTTAATATACATTTTTACAGATTTTCGATCCAAATTAACGCGAAGATTATGTAACCATCCCTGATGTTTGGACACAGCACATTAAATAAAATTAACATGTTTTTATCATAATTTTGAGGCAGTTTTAACATTGTATCTAGTTATAGTTTTGCACCACAATATTAACATTGTGTGTAGGTAGACATAAACATGTACATTTTTACCACTTACTTCTGGTTACTTGCAACATATGCTTTATACGTTCAGTTCGATGAAGATGGCCAGAGACTGTGACTGAAATATGTGGGAGCAGTATATAATAAATGGTGTACAAAAAGTTGGAAGTAAGAATTTAATAATTGTCCAACAAGATGTGACTTATTCAGTTTACTAAATTTCTGTAGGTGGCTCTACATGTTTCGGGTGTTGACACCCATCATCAGGAGCTCGTACAGCTGTAATTACAGCTTCTAGTATTGACTAACCGGATCTACTACCATCCGCTCTCGTTGTTGAGCGGATGGTTGTAGATCCGGTTAATCAATACTAGAAGCTGTAATTACAGTTTTACAAGCTCCTGATGATGGGTGTCAGCACCCGAAACATGTAGAGCTACCTACAGAAATTTAGTAAACTGAATAAGACGCATCTTGTTGGACAATTATTAAATTCGATTCACGATGCACGGACCCGTGTATATAAAATTCATTGGAAGTAAGAGTTTTGCGCATAAGTGCTGGACAGTTGTATTGAAGATGTATGCCAATTAAATTTGTTACAATAATAAAAAAATGTTGTGTCATTTGTAATAAGCTGGAAATTTTCTTTTAGAATTGTCAGTCCAAAAATCTGAAAAAAAAAATAGTGTAGGACCACTAATTGTAATAACCAGCAACAACAAAATTCTACCAAATATTACAAAATATTACTGAAGATACTCTACTGAAAAATATTTACATTTAGACTCACAGTTTTAAAAGAATTCTCATCACATATACATCTAATAACTGTCCCCAAATGGATCTAAATATACTTTTAAGCTTTCATTCAAGTCAAGACGTTATTTCAGTATCTAAAATTATGTAATTTGGAGCAAGATTCCAAACATATTATAAGTTTTGTATCCGTACGAAAGTCTCAGTCCTGGTGTGGAAGAAGAAATAAAAGCTTCTAGATGACTATAGAAAAATAGACGATACTGTAAATTTAAGTTTTCCATTTGAGTACAGAGCCTGAGGAAGACAAAGAGAAATATGTCAGTTTTATAGGTCTCAAGGTAAAGATTTAAACTCGGGACTTCCCAACTTCGAAGCAAGCGTCTAGAACACACTTTCCCGAACTCGGCGATAGAAAGTCAATATAGCAATAAATTACAAACAAAATGAGCACAAGAGGTGAGACATCCCCGTTCTGTATTACTAAATGATTAATAGGATTATAATTTTAGTGTAACACAATTTTATTATATAAACAAAAGCCGAAACAAGTAGCTATGTTCTGTTAACTTCTTTGTACAATAAAGTTGTGTTAGGAATAATTAAATAGATGGTAATCCACACGAAACTTATTTCTACATATTATCTTATTTGCCCTGCATGCCCATAGGCGAATCAATAAGAACATGTTCCTGCTAAACTGTCGCATAACCATGTTTTCAACATGCGACTTTTGAATTCCGAAGTAAGGTAATCTTCTCCACATCGCGGTATTAGTTAAACTGCCTACCCAGGAAGACAGCAATAATGACACCAGTTAGCTGCCTGACGTTTAACAGTGGCGAATTGTGTTCAGGAGTCAGAAACAGCTTGCATGTGAAGACGGAGATGCAGAAAAAACACTTCGCCGCAAAAACGCGCTGGTTGCGTCAAGAAAGTCGTGGAGAAGTGAATAGTTGTTTGCGGAATTCTGATATAAATACAGGATAACACTCCAGCGGTTTTCGTCAGCAGAATTTGCAGAATTAAACCTTCAAAATAGTAACGACTTTTTAAAGCGCCTTCGTTAAATTGTGAAAAGAGACTATTAGCTTCGTCATGCCTGTCTGTCCGCCCTGTCGTCGGCATGGAACAACTCGGCTCATCTCATATTTCATGAACCAATTTCATGAAACTTTACATTTGCATATTTTTCTAAATTCTTTAGAGAATATTAAAGCTTCTTTACACTCCGAGAAGAATAAAGGGCATTTTATATGTAGACCTACATACATTTACGATAATATGTCACTGAGATTTTCTTAAAATTAGAAAATTTTGAGATGGAAGTTGTAGAGACAGTCAAAATACACATTTGTGTTCAGTAACTTTCTCCCGAAAATCGTTTTGTTTGTGAAACAGCGTGCAAAAATATTGCATAACCAGACAGCCCACAGACCGCAATATACTGCGGAGCATACCCTTTACGTGCCGGAGAAGGCTACAGACACACACTCAGAGCATGTAATACTTACTGTCTTTCCACGGCAAAATAGTTACGCGAACGCTTGTCAATGTTACGTTACACGTACTTTGCCTGTCCGTTTTTTTTTAAATCCTAACATTTAGTCGTAAAATGTGTTTATTTGCAATGTTTTGCTTTTTTCGTCTTGGGCTTTTCGTGTCTTGAATTTATTTGTTTCCTTCTTTGTTTTTTTGTGTATTTTAACGCATTTTGGGGCCGCATATGAAAATATATTTGGGGACCTTACTTACGCGTATTCCTGCAATAACAATGTAGATAAAACAATGTAAGAACATATGCAAAATGTCTGTGGCAAAACATCGGAAATCCAACCAGCGTTTTTGGGGACTCTCGAACGACGAAGCCATTAAATCCTTCAGTCAACAGGTAAATAAATACGTGTAAGTAAATAAATAAAGATATAAATAAATATTATTATTATTATTATTATTACAAGTTTTTACGAAATAAAACAAAAGTGTTATGTGAAGAATAATTCTTTCCGTCTATCTGCTGTTATCTGCTCTTTTTGTGTGTAGAACCTATAATTTGGTAATGGGTGAGAATGAAATTATATCCAGGATTGTCACGTCAAAAGCAGTATTCACAAGAAGAAGAATCTTTCTACCAGCAACTTTGACTTAAGTATCAGCAAGTAGCTGGTGATATGATACATTCAGAGCGCAGCTCTTTATGGCTCTGAAACTTCGGCGCATCAGACAGAAGATTAGAAATACAGCCTACTTCTGAAGTTCTGCAATGTTTTAGAGAACGATGGTGAAAATCGGTTGGCCCGATCGTGTGAAAAATGGAAAAAAGTATTTTATAGAGTCAAGGAGGAAGGCAGCATCCTACATATAATAAAAAGAAGGACGAGTGACTGGAATGGACACATCTTGGGTAGGTAATGTTTTCTAAACGCATTATGGACGGAAAAATGGAAGGATGAGAGGATGAAGAAGACGTAATGTGTTACTGGATAACATTAATGAAACAAGATGATACAGGAAATTGAAAGAACTGTATGGCATTCTGTGAAGTACTTACTTTGGAAAAGGCTACATGTCGATGCATACGTCAGAACGGTCTACGTTGCCACGTCAGGAAATCTAGTTGCTTGTCAACAGCAATCATTCCTAGAGACGGACACAACCACGTGACATCGTGCTAAATAGAAGAATTTGTCATCGATTTTACATGGGTATCATTAACTGTTCTCGTTTCAACTGTCGGGAGAAGAAAAATGTTTTCCTTCGGGCTTGACAAGGAATGACACCGGCTTGTATGCGTGGCTCCATGCAGCTCAGAACTTGTCCGCAGTGAATGATCTCCCTGCGCGTGCTTCTTTTGGTGTACACGTGCCAGCTACCTGGATGAAAGTAAGGACATTACTCACTCCCACCTTCCAACTAATCGGGATTTTACTATTAGCCCAAGATTTTTCTGTAGTCCTAGTTCGACCGCAGAGAGGTGTCGCAGAGCAGTTCAGGCTAGGGTATCACATGTTTGTGTGTGTGCTTTGTGTACTTATCTTTGTTTTGTGAGTGGTCGGCCACTCAACCATCACTTTTATTTGTTTAAACCAGATAAAACTACGAATTTTTTTAAATCATTTAAAAATACTTGTCCACCATACAACGTCCACAACATCCTGATCATATCCAGCGATTCGTATACTCCCTGAGCAGAGAATATCGTGTTGCAGAACGGCTGACAAAACCGGGACCCTTGGTTGTAAACTTTTCACGGAATTCGGTCAATTGTTATTGAAATATTAGGCCCATGTTTCAAAACATCCACGAAGAGCAGCGAATAGATACAAAATTGCGTCAATAATATGGGGCAATGGCAGTTCTGGCATCAGTTACTTTTACTTAATTCGTTGTATTTCGGGGGGTGGGTGAGGGTTTTGATTTTCTTGTTTTTATTATACATATCCCACTATCACGGTTTGTTGGCAGCGACGTGGAGTAAAGAGGCAGGGCCGGGGTGTTAACTACCAACTCCATCTAGCGCCGAAGTTAAAGAAAGAGTACCGCTATACCTCTATTCCCCACCGGGCCTCCATGGCCTGTTCGAGAGTGAACCTCTAGCAGGCTGCGAGGGAGTGCCTGTCGGTAAGTAAATTAAGAAACAGTTCTGTTGTGGACAGGTTTACCCGGAAGAAGCCAAACAGCGTAGAGTTTAAATGATTAGTGTTAGTAGTATTAGTGTTAATAGTATTAGTTTAAGCAGCAAACGTTTTGCAGCTTTCGTTACCATCGAATGTGATAATGTGAATAATCTTATGGTTTTATAAAAATTAGAATATCAAAACTTCGACCAGAGTTACAGCAGCATAAATAATAATTTCTTGAAAAATTCTCAAAATCTTTATCCAAAGAAATTAGGGTAAACTCTAACGATGGAGAAGGAATCTAAATTAGGCGAATGTCTGTAATATGAAACATGTAAGGCATAAAAATAGCAGAGCTATTAAGAACAAAGAAAGTTTGGGCTACGAAACTGTGTTAGTGGTTTCGAAATAAATAATACGTAGAAAAGCATTATGAGGGACTTGCCTAGAGATACGAACGAATGCAATACAACTAAGCCTTATTCTCTTATAAGAGGTTGTATAAAATTTAGATGTACGAACTTTTTCCTGTCAGGGTTAGATCCGTAAGTAGGCATAAACTGAAATATCGGAACTTAGCACTTGGATTTCGAAGTTAGATATCGATTACAAATCGCAAAATTCTGGATAAGAAGCAGCACCAAAATGAATATAGATGTCGCCACATAATTCTGCCACGACTTTCGCAACAGAAATTCTAAGAGGCAGGCAGGAGGTGGAATAACGACGACTCTAGTAGCGATCATAGAAACTTTTCTTAGCCCAAGACAAGAAGTCATAACTAGGGTCACAATACATGTAGAAAATTCTCTATTCCGTAGGAGGTTTGGCTGATTTGAAGCGGGAGAGAATTTGTGCACCATGTTTGCCACATGGTCAATTCGCTTCAAGTTTGCACGCCCGTAACATCATTTTAACTTCCCAGAGATGGTTGTAAATTCTAGGTGTATCTCTAGATGGCATGATTATTCCATGGCTTAGCATGAACTTCTAGCTTGCTACCAAACACACACACACAGAGAAGTATATTGTCTCTTAGGACGAAAAAAAAGAAGCACTAGATCACACTCGCTGGAGAACTTCCATTGGAAGACTCGCAACACAGAATACGAAATAATGCAACATGTAAAGTTCTGAATTTTCTCTAAATTTTCTTGTCCAAATGACCTGAGAATGGCTTTTATTAAATAAGCCATAGCCCCTTATCTCTACGTGGGAAGTCCCATTGTGGTATAAAAAGACAGTACAGAAATTTGAGACGTTCTGTTTTACTATGCCTGTTGTTATATTGAAGCCAAAACTGCTTATGTTTTTACAGATTTGTAACATAGTAACGAAAAACTGTATCAACACAAAATATTTCCCTTAGTCACGTCAGACACACAGCGGGATATCGCACACGAAAACTGTTAAACATGTTCTCGGTTTTTAAAGTTTAATGATTGTTGTTAGTTTCTTGATTGGTGCCTGTAGAGCAACGAACCTACGTTTGTAGTTTTGCGTCACCATGGAGCAAATTTTAGTGCTTATTGCAGGTAAATTTCTGCACTCTGCAGACAGCCCCGGAACTGTAACTCTTGAATTGTATGTTACATTGCCATTTTGCAGCAAATATTGAAATATTTTCTCCTTTCCACATTTATTTACAATTCACGCATTTGGGTGCATCGTTGAAAATACGCATATGGCAAGTTATGATTATCAAATAGGTAATTTCAGTTATAATCTTAATTAGCAACGCACTGTAATATCTGCTGTTTTTCAGAACATATAAAAGGGAAAAAAGTACCGAATGTATGTAGTTAGGAAAAGTTCGACTTCGCCGAAAAGGCCACGAAGGAATTTTTTTTCGCAAAAGCGAGTAGCTATGAAAGTTGTTATTGATGAATTAAAACTGTGAAAACGCCTTAAACTGGAGCTGTATTTTATTTTAAGGTAGATATGAGTGGTTATATATGAAATTTGCGCAAGTGGACTTAGTAAAGTGTAGATGACAAGTTTACTAGACGGACTTTGCTGAATGCAAGAAAACTACGCCATTATTTTGCAGCAAGATACAACATTATGCATCTTTTGATAAGTAGCCAAACTTTTGGGAAGATATTTGAAATATCAGTTTCTGAAGACGTGTTATCTTTAGCGTTTTTGAGTATTAGTCAAAGAAATAGCTTCGAAAGGATTCGGGAATTTAGCAAATTTCAATTTAACAAATTCTTCGAAAATTTGTTCCGGTTGTAAGTTATAAAAAACGCAGATTCTTTTTTCAGAACACACATTCTATAATATGGACAAAGATGTTTTCACAAGAGTTCTAAACTAAGATCCTAAAGTTTTGACCACCAAAGGTTACCAAATCTTTGGGAAGTATCTTGTTTGAAAGAGTTGAACATATCACAGATGTTTGTGCGATGCGTGGAAGTGGGTTACACTTCCTCTGTTTGTTCGCCAGGCGATGACGGAGTACAAGTGTTGGTAGCTCTTCTTGAAACGATTTTTGTATTCTTTCTCTAAAAACATTATTTCTACTCTGTTCCTAAAACGAATTATCTGCTTTCAGGAGAAAGCACGAGCTGGTACCAATTATCCTGTGGTGCTTTTACGGGTAGACGTTAAGCTCTTCAATTCCTGGAAGCCAGACGCGTGTGCCGTCAACACAATATTTACGTGATAAGAATTCCATTATATATTAAGTACGAAACACAAACACTTGACAGATGAATGTAGTAAGCTGTTGCTGATATATCCTGCAAGAAAAATAAAGCAGTACCAATTTTGAAAGTTATTTGGCTCAATTTGTCTAATGTATTCTGTTCTAAAGAAGACAACCAGACCTTTAAGATCATCTGGAATGCGACCTCTTAAACTGCACACTTCAACGGGTTGTTATTTTCTCTCGTCTCGTGCCACAAGATTAACGTGACCAGATGATCACCAGAGAAATTTGACGCCAGCGATAAAGTTAAGGAAGGTTTAATTGAAGCTGAAGAATGGGAAGCGCATAGTCTACTGGCCATTAACTTTATTCTCTATGTTGCAGCTAAACCAGCTGTTCACATCTAGAGAAGACTAGAGTTTTTTTTTGAATAGTTATATTTCACGTTCCAAAAGAACTAAACCAATGAAAGGAAACAAGCGGGGGAAATTTGCGAAATACTGTCAATATCTACATTCGAGGATTTAGTGACTTTAGAGAGGCCCAAAAATGTAAGGAACACTGCATAGGGAGAGATTCGAGGAAAGACTTGCCTTGAAACTTACAAATATGAATGACTGGAGACTCAGGCGTTTAAAAGAAAGAAGACACCTTCGTAGGCATAAGATTTGTCTCTCACCTTTATATTCCTTGTGTGTATCCAGCACATACCTGATGATGGCTGATCTGGAAGGCCGAAACCTGTTGTTGTGTATATTAAAAGACTAATAAACTAGATTTTCATAGTTTTGTTTGGTCGGATAATTAGAAACTTATCGAAAAAATACACAATGGGACGATGTCACCTAAGAAACTTTATCGGAATCTGTCTTATTAACATGCCATCAGGTACAGTTAGGTGGATTCCAGTGGCTAAAAGTTTGCTCTGCGCATGGAAATTGTATGGAATTCTTCTGCGAAATTGTGGATTTGAGTATTGACTTTTCTTCTCTAAAGTTTCGATTGACAGAGACGTGTATATTATAGTAATTTCAGTAGTTTCTGTACAAGAATTCACTTGAATGTGCTCTGCCTTCTTCAAGGTATATTTTGCAGTTCTAGTGTGAAACGTTAATCTAGACTTATTAAATGATTTCAGTATTACACCATCACAATTGCGAATTTTGCCTCGCAAGAATAAAAATTTGCCCCACTCATGCGACAAAATACAGTTTTGAAAACTTGGAGTTAATGTTAATTTGTAATAAGAATTAAATGTTTAATAATAAAGTTGGTATGGAGAAAAGTAATTAAAAATGCAAATAATTGAAATAATATGTTTCAATTAATAGTTATATAAAGAACTCAGTTAAAATATACCATGCCTTGGGTACATGTTTTGCCTCATTCTACTTTAGATTAAGTGTTTCAATTAATAGTTACACAAAGAATTCTGTAAAAATAAATCAGCTTATGATTACGTCCAGTACTTACGCAGGCGAAAATCGCGGACAGCTAAGCTGGCAATTGTCCTTACTTTACGAAAGGGACGCGTAAAAGGACTGACATAGAGAACGTCATATCTGTAGGACGCATTACATTATAGAAGTTGCATAAGGTAAAATGAATTTATTTTTTTGAGAAGTATCAATTTCAGGGAACAAATATCAACGTCTACTTACAGCAAGAAATTTAAAAACTATTGGCAGCGTCCTGATTATAGTCTTCTGAGGTCTGACACCATATAATGTTGTTGAGTGACGTCGAACTTTAGAAAGGCATGCTATTCTACATTCAGCTTTATCATTGCTTCAAAGTTTCCAGCTATAATTACAGACTTCCGCGTCGTCTGTCTGTTTGTTTGTTGCTGTTTGTAATTTATCCAAAAAATTAGTTGTTACTTTTAAGACGTGGGCTATCTGCATACGAAATATAATGCAACAGGCTGCTGCGCTTTCTTCTTTACAGCCAGAAGCCCGAAAGCTAAGGAGGCCCCAGACATTTTCAGAGACTGAATTGTTGTAAATTGATATTTAAAAACTTCCCTTAAAAGTGCCCTAATTTTCCAATAGTACATGAAATATCAGAAGTATAATATGCAACAACGGAAGCGTATATCGGCCTACTTTCGCAATTTACACAGTAAACACTTTGGCAGTAAAGGTGTGAGGTATTCAGTCTACTTCATCTAGTTGTGATTTATTTAAAGACACTGTCACTATCACAGTTTGCATTTCGGATAATGATAGACTGCTGAATAATGAATTTTAAAAATGTGGTAGGAATAGTCATGCCGTAATTTAAGGTATTATCCACTTACTTGCCTGAAGAAAATGAAGAATTAAATTAACACCAGGTTATTCCTGAGTGCCGACAGATAACAGTCACAAATCTTGGGAAACGCCGTCTGACAAGACATCGGTCAGCTCTGCCGGCAAATCCGACTTCCTCACGTCCTCGATCGTGATCCCTGGGCAATGCAACTTTAGTTGTAGCAGAGAGGAGCGGATGAAGGCGAGTCCTCGGCGCCTCAAAACCGAGACCTTCGGCTAAGGGA